>SAMEA3663036__coassemble_304_pt1 | contig 23831 bp, 26 predicted proteins | sample SAMEA3663036__metabat2_low_PE_023 | metagenome-assembled genome bin SAMEA3663036 (sample SAMEA3663036) | pig gut metagenome | biome: pig gut; feature: pig-associated habitat; material: faeces | place: France | collected 2012 | reverse complement strand
ATGAGCAGCGACACTGCAGCCTCGGCGGTTATCGCCGCATTGCCGACGACGAAGTCTGGCAGCAGCATACAGTCGTACAGGCGTATGCCGAACATTTCCGCCGTCTCACGCATTTCCACACTCACCTTGCCGCCGCAGACGAGCGCACCCTGCGGCAGCTCGGCAAAGAGCCGTGCCGTCTCCGTCGGCGAAGGGCAAAACGGTGCGTTTATATGCCCCCGCCGCTTCTCGGACGGCAGCGGCAGAACGTAGACGTCGGCGCTCTTGGGAAGCTCCGTGCATTTTGCCCCGTCCGGCAGCGGCGCCGTTTCCATTGCATAACAGAAAACGCTCTCGCCGTCTCTTTTAAGGCGGCGGTACAGGCTCTGCATCCTTGCGTCGCCGCCTATGAGAACGTAATTCATAAGCGTCACCTCCTTTTAAGCACAAGGGGAGCATCCAAACTCCGCCTCTGCCATGATTTTTTGCCCTTTCTCTTCGTTGTCGTTCCTTGAAACACGTCAGCCCATCAAAGCAAAAAAGTCGGAAATAACCGAAAGGGTACGCCGACAGGCGGCAGGGGTTCAGCTACCGTCAGCTTTAAAACGGGGTTCGGATGCTCTCCTTGTGCTTTACAAAAACATCCTATTCCTCGACTATTTACACGGTGCCTGTTTATGTGATATAAATGTAAGTGATTTTGCACGGGAGGGAAAAACATGAGCAAAGCGGACGAAATTTTCATTGCAAATTGCAGAGACATTCTCGATAACGGGACATGGGACACGGAGCTTCAGGTGCGCCCCCGCTGGGAGGACGGCAAGGCGGCGCATACGGTGAAAAGATTCGGCATCGTAAACCGCTACGACCTCTCCGAGGAGTTCCCCATCCTCACCATACGCCGCACCTTCTGGAAGAGCGCCATTGACGAGCTTCTGTGGATATGGCAGGCAAAGAGCAACAACGTAAACGAGCTTCGCACCCGTGTGTGGGACGCTTGGGCGGACGAAAACGGCAGCATCGGCAAGGCCTACGGCTACCAGCTCGGCGTTAAGCACCACTACAAAGAGGGCGATATGGATCAGGTCGACCGTGTGCTTTGGGACCTAAAGCACAACCCGGCTTCACGCAGGATCATCACGAACATATATAACCATGCCGATCTGAGCGAAATGGCGCTTTACCCCTGCGCATACTCCATGACCTTCAACGTCACGGGGGACAGGCTCAATGCGATCTTAAATCAGCGCTCGCAGGATATGCTGGCGGCAAACAACTGGAACGTCGTGCAGTATTCCGTGCTGACCTGCATGATGGCGCAGGTGTCGGGCTTAAAGCCCGGCGAGTTTGTCCACGTCATCGCCGATGCGCACATCTACGACCGCCACATTCCCATGATCGAGGAGATAATCGCAAACGAGCCGAAGCCCGCACCGAGGCTCGTCATTGACCCCGATGTCACCGATTTTTACAAATTCACGAGGGACAGCTTCAAGGTCGAGGGCTATGAATACTCGGACTTTTCGGGCAAGATCCCCGTTGCGCTGTGAGGTGAGAGCATGGATGCGATAGTTGCGGTCTACAGTGACTGGGGCATCGGCTTTGAGGGGACGCAGCCCGTCGTCATCAAGGCGGACAGGGCGCACTTTGTCGAGCTGACACGGGGCAGGACCGTGCTTGTCGGGCGCAGGACGCTTGAGGACTTCCCCGGCGGCAGACCGCTCAAGGGTCGCCGCAATATTGTTGTCACCCGTCAGAGCATCGAGATCCCCGGAGCCGAGGTCGTCCACGGCGTCGCCGATGCGCTGGAGCTTATCGGGAACGGCGACTGCGTCGTTTTGGGCGGGGCGAGCGTGTTCCGTGAGTTTTTCCCGTATATAGACCGGGTGTTTGTGACTAAAATAGAGCTTGCGCCGAAGTCCGACGCATACTTTCCCGCACTCGACGAGAGCGGGGACTGGTACCTTGCGGACGCCGGAGAGCCGCTTGAGGAAAACGGCGTCGGCTACCGCTTCATGCGATACGAAAGGAAGGTAAACGAATGAAAAAGCTTATTGCTCCGCTGCTTTTGTGCGTCCTTCTGCTTTGCGCCTGCACGCAGGGCACAGAGCCTCCCGTTCAGACAAAGGACGTTGAGAACAGCCGCACCCTCGTTTCGACCGACACATTCACCGTCGAGACGGTGGTAGACGGCGAAAACGTCAAGTACCGCTACACGGTCTTTGACCTCGACGGCAAGACGATAGAGAGCGCCTTCTGCGCCGAGATGCCGAAGGTCTCGCAGGTGAGCGAAGCTTTGGCGGGCATCCGCTTTACAGACGACGGGCATAGCTGGGCGAGGTACTACGACCTCAAAAACGGCAAGGCGTCGGAGTCGTTTATGAACGCATTCTGGAGCGACGGCGAGCTAGTCGCCTACAACGCCTACGATAACGGGCATATCATGGTCGTGCGCAGCATCTTCGACGAGTCGGGCTACCGCTTTGAAACTCCGGTCGAAAGCGATTCGTGGCAGATCTTCGTGACCGCCGCCGAGTTAAGCGAGGACGGAACGTCGCTCTCGGTCGAGTTTGTCGACGGCGACGGCACAAACCCGGACGCAAAAGTAAAGACGATCACCCTCCCCCTCGTCCCTGAGGAGTAAAAAACGGAGCAGTTTTTTAACTGCTCCGTTTTTATTATTGGTATAGTTCTCAGTACGCTACGCCCCAGTAGATCATGTGCTTTGCCTTCTTGCCGCAGATGGGGCAGGTGTCGCCGAGGTCCTCCTGCTCGAAGGGGATGCAGCGACTCGACATTCCCGCCTCCTCCTTCATCTTCAGCTCGCACGCAAGCTCGCCGCACCACATCGTCTTTATAAAACCGCCGTTTTCCGACTGGAGACGCTTCGCCTCTTCGAGAGAGTGAGCCTCGAAAATGTGGCTGTCGAGATTCTTCTTTGCCTTGTCGAAAAGACCCTGCTGAACGTCGTCGAGCAGACCGTCGATCCTGTCGCAAAGCTCATCGATGGCAACGCTGAGCTTCTCGCCGTTGTCACGGCGCACCGCAACGCAGACGCCGTTTTCTATGTCACGGGGTCCAAGCTCGATGCGCAGGGGAACGCCCTTCATCTCGTACTGAGCGCACTTCCAGCCGAGGCTGTTGTCGCTCAGGTCGATCTTACAGCGCACGCCGTGGGCGCAAAGCGCCTCGTAAAGCTCGGTCGCCTTCTCGGTCACGCCGGGCTTGTGCTGTGCAACGGGAACGACGATGACCTGCACGGGTGCGATCCTCGGAGGCAGCACGAGACCGTTGTTGTCGCCGTGCGTCATGATGACGCCGCCGATGATGCGGGTGGACATACCCCACGAGGTCTGATGCGGATGCTTGAGCTTGTTGTCCTTATCGGTAAAGGTGATGCCGAACTGCTCCGCAAAGCCGGTGCCGAAGTAGTGGCTTGTGCCGGACTGCAGCGCCTTGTGGTCGTGCATCATGCACTCAATGGTGTAGGTGTTGACCGCTCCGGCAAACTTCTCCTTGTCGGTCTTGTTGCCTCGGATGACGGGCATTGCGAGGTAGTTTTCGCACAGGTCGGCGTAGACCTCAAGCTGCTGGAGAGTTTCCTTTCGTGCCTCCTCCTCGGTAGCGTGGAGGGTGTGACCCTCCTGCCACAGGAATTCCCTGCCGCGGAGGAAGGGACGGGTGGTCTTTTCCCAGCGCAGAACGCTGCACCACTGATTGTACAGCATGGGCAGGTCACGCCACGAATGAACGGTGTGGCTCCAATGATCGCAGAACAGCGTCTCGGAGGTGGGGCGGATGCACAGGCGCTCCGGCAGCTCCTCGCTGCCGCCGACCGTGACCCATGCGCACTCCGGCGCAAAGCCCTCGACGTGATCCTTTTCCTTCTGCAGCAGGCTTTCGGGGATGAGCATGGGCATGGACACGTTCTCGTGACCGTGTGCCTTGAACATCCTGTCAAGCTCCTTCTGAATATTTTCCCAAATGGCGTAACCGTAAGGGCGCAGAATGAAAAGTCCCTTTACCCCGGAGTAATCGACAAGCTCCGCCTTGGTGCATACGTCGGTAAACCACTGGGCAAAATCCTGCTCCATATCGGTTATCTGTTCAACCTTCTTTTCCTTTGCCATAGTCTTTCTCCTTTTTGAAGCCGAGAGTCCCTCTCCCCGCTTTATTGTGAGCGCTTCCGCTAACCTTTATATTCTATCCTCCCCGCCGCCGCTTGTCAATCGCAGGAATAAAAAAGCCCGTGTCTTGACATTAAACGACACATGACATATCCTTGTTCTATAGATGAGAAAGAGAGGTGCTTTTATGCCTATTATTCCTTTGAAGTGTCCGAGCTGCGGTGCGCAGCTTCAGGCTGACTCCGACAGTGCCATTTTGACCTGCAAATACTGCGGCACGAACTCCGTTATGAAGGATGCGATAGTTCAGAATTACATTCAGAACACGGTGAACATCAATGCCGCAACGGTCAACGTCTGCTCGCAGAAGGATTTTGTGATACGAGGCGGCGTGCTTGAAAAATACTGCGGTGAATCCGTCGATGTCGTAATACCGAGCAACGTCACCGCCATCGGGAAAGAGGCATTTAAGGGGCTGCAAATAAGATCGGTCGTTATCCCGAACAGCGTCAGGGAGATAAGGGACTCTGCCTTTGACAGCTGTACCGCTCTGACTTCGGTCAAAATACCGAACAGTGTTACAAAAATCGGAACCAGTGCATTTTATAAATGCACTGCACTTAAGTCAATCAAAATACCGAGCAGCGTTACGGATATCGGTACTGCTTTTGGCTGTTGTTCTGCTCTCGAATCAGTCTCCCTTCCGGAAGGCATTAGACATATTCCTTCTTTTTATAATTGCAGCTCTTTGACCTCAATCAATATACCAAGCAGTGCTGTGGATATTGGTAGCTTTAGTGGTTGCCGCTCTTTGACCTCAATAACCATCCCCAACGGCGTTACAAAAATTTACAAAGAAGACTTCGCCGGATGCGCCGCCTTGAAGTCAATCACAATCCCGAACAGTGTTACTGAAATTGACTATGCCGCCTTTCGAGACTGTCGCTCTCTAAGCTCTCTTACCATAGGAAAAGGTGTGCAAAAGATTGGTCAAAATGCCTTTGAAGGTTGCACTTCACTGACGTCAGTCACAATACCCGAAAACGTTACAGTAATGTTTTACGGTGCCTTTAAAGGCTGTACTGCCCTCAATTCAGTCACATTTAACGGCGCTGTACCTGATTGCTTCTTAGCCTTTGAAGGTTGTACTTCGCTGACTTCGGTCAAATTCCGTAATATTGAACGTAATATTAAATCAGATAACTCTATTATTCTTATTGACCATACGGTAGAAAAGTTTCTTTTCGAAAAACGTAAGCGGGAGGGAAAGTGTCAACACTGCGGCGGAAGCTTTAAGGGCATTTTCAAGAGCGTCTGCTCAAGCTGCGGCAGGGAAAAGGACTACTGAGCCTATCCGCAAAGCGCAAAAACGCACCCATGCAAATTAAAGCATGGGTGCGTTTTCGTTACAAATTCCGCAGGACACCGAAGGCGAGCAGGGCGATTATCATTATCCACAGCAGGACGTTTGCCCATTTGTGCGGACGCAGACTGCCCTCCTTCACATAGCGCAGAGCAAGGTCAAAAACCAGCGCCGCAAAGAGCGGGCTTATGCACAGCAGCGCCGGATTATATCGCCACGCCGCCGCAAGGTCGCCCGACAAAAGGCTCAGGCACATTCGGCTCACGCCGCAGCCGGGACACAAAAGCCCCGTCAGCTCACGGAAAGGGCAGGGTACGGCAAGGCCCGTGTACCGCATAAGGAGCGCATACGAAAGCCCCAGCGCCGCCGTCTCCGCCGTGACCGCCGCAAGACGTCCGAGCCTTTTTCTCTGAGTCGGACTCAGCCTTGCCGCCGAGAAGCTTCTCACTCTAAGGTCGCAACGTTGTTAAGCTCGCTCTGGATAAGGCAGTAGCTGATGATGCCTGCGCTGAACAGAGCAAGCAGGAGGTAGATAAGACCGTTGTTGCCGTCGGCGACCATGCCGTTGCGCTGCTTTATAATGTTCACCTTGTTTCCCGCAGTGTACAGCCAGTAAAGACCGTAAATGCTGCAGGTGACGAGCGAGAGCAGGAACACAACGCCGCCGGAGGTATCCTGAGTGCGGCCGGATGCCGTGTTGAGGTCGTTCACGATGCAGATCTGCCAGTAAATGCCGTAGATGCCGAAGGTGATGATCGAAAAGATTATGCACAGTGCAATGTTGCGCTTTTTGATAGGCGCACGGTAGGCCCCGGCAGGAGCCTGCTGATAGTTCTGCTGGTAGGTCTGATAGCCGTTCTGCTGCTGGTAGGTATTCTGCTGCTGGTAAGTCTGCTGCTGGTAGGTATTCTGCTGAGCGTTTGCCGCTCCCGAATTCTGTGCGACCGCTGCGCCGCAGCTCGGACAGAACTTGGTGCTGGCGCTGATCTGATTTCCGCAATTTGGACAGAACATGATTATTTCTCCTTTTCTCCAAACTATTGCCGTTGGCTCTGATTTGAGTATATCATGCCGGATATACTGCGTCAAGAAAATATGAAAAACGTCGAAACTCCGGCGATTGTTTTCAAAAAAACTTGACCGCTGCGTCAATTTCAAATATAATGTTTAAGATGTATAAAAATTCACAATTTCGGAGGTGACGCATACGGATCGGCAAAAGTATATGGCTGAGCTTAACAAGCTCCTGACCTTCATGTTCAAGGAGGACAGAGCCGAGATCATCCAGCACTATAACGAGCTGCTTGACAATGCCGAGGACGAGTCCGCCCTTTTGGAGGAGTTCGGCTCTCCGACGAAGCTTGCCGTCAGCATATCGAGATCGTATAACAGGGACGAGCGCAAGCTTGCGGTCACCGCAGACTCAAAGGAGGATGCGCCCGAAAAGCCCGCTGCCGAAGCCAAGGCGCCCGAAAAGCCGCAAGCTCCCGAAGCGCCCAAGGCCCCGCAGAAGCCCTCAGAGCCTGAGGTCTACACCGGCACATACGCCGACATCGTCGAGGAGTTCCGCCGTCAGAGAGCGCTGGAGGAGGGCGTGGAGTACAAGCCCATTTTCTTCGACGAATCCGAACCCACTCCCGTGGAGGAGCCTGCTCCGGTCGAAGAACCCACTCCCGTGGAGGAACCGGCTCCTGCTGAGGAATCCGCACCCGCCGAGGAGCTTGAGCCCGTTGAGGAGTCTGCTCCCGTCGAGGAACCGGCTCCCGCTGAGGAATCCGTACCCACCGAGGAGCTTGAGCCCGTTGAGGAGTCTGCTCCCGCAGAGGAACCCGCTCCCGCAGAGGAACCCGCTCCCGCAGAGGAACCTGCTCCCACTGAGGAACCCGCTCCCGCAGAGGAACCGAATGACGGGACCTTTGAGGAGTACGGTCTGAGCGATGCGGAGGAAGCCGCCGAGGAGCGCAGAACGCAGCGCAAGACAAACGTTCCGCTGCTGATACTGTATCTTATAATCGCAATTCCGCTCGGCATCGTCGGTGTGGCGCTCGTCATTGCCATCGGCGCCGTCGTCATTGCCGCCGCAGCCGCCGCCGCATTCTGCGGCGTGAAGCTCTTTGTCTTTGCGTTTTCGGGACTGACGGTCTTTGCCGACATTTTCATCACCGCAGGCGCGGCACTCGTGTGCTGTGCGGTGGCTCTGCTGCTGCTCTGGTTCGGAGTGTGGGGCATCGCATCCGGCGTTTCCGGCGTTATAGTCGGTCTCAAGGCGCTCGGAAGGAAGCTTTGCGTTAAGGAGGTGGCCGTCGATGAGTAAGGTTTGGAAGGTCATCGGGATCATGTTCGGCATTATGCTGCTGCTCGGCGCCGTGAGCGTCGGCGTCGGTATGATAACGGGCGGCGATATCCAGCGCATAGACGAGCTTTTTAAGGCGGCGAACGCCGACACCGTGCAGCGTGTGCAGGATATGGTGCAAAGCGCCGAGGAAGCCCTTCGCAGTCTGATCGACTCGCTTTGCGACGCTGCAAAGCATTGAAAACACGGAAAAAATAATGAAAAACACTTGACCTCTGCCCGACGGTATGGTATATTTATCATTACCTGTCGGAGGAGAGGTCTTTTTTCGTGCGCACTTTTGCGCCGAAAATCGTTCCCCCGATCTCACACAGGGAGGCAGATGCCCACACCGTAACGTGGGTAAATAAAATAGGAGGTGCCGAAAAAGTATGGCTGACAACAGAGTCAAGATCACGTTGAGATGCAACGAGTGCAAGCAGAGAAACTACAATACCGTCAAGAATAAGAAGAATACTTCCGATAAGCTTGAGCGCAGCAAGTATTGTCCCTTCTGCAGAAAGCACACCAAGCACGTCGAAACCAAGTAAGTTTCTGAAAGGACGATCAAAATGGCAGAAGAAAAGAAGAACGTTGCTCCTTCCAAGAACGTCAACGCCGTAAAGAAAGAAACGAAAAAGCTTGGTTTCTTTAAGCGCATAGGAAAATGGTTCCGTGAAATGAAGAGCGAGCTTACAAAGGTCATGTGGCCCACCAAGAAGACGGTCGTTAACAACACCCTCGTCGCTCTCGTCGTTATGGCGTTCTCGGCCGTTGTCCTTTGGGGCTTCGATAAGGCCGCTACGGCGCTTATCAAGGCCATCACCACTCTCGCAGGGTAACGGCTATGGCGGAAGATGCAAAGTGGTATGTGATACACACATACTCAGGCTATGAAAACGCAGTGGCGGCTGCCATAATGAAGGCCGCCGAAAACCGCAGGATGCAGGATCTGATCCGTGAGGTCAACATTCCCATGGAGACCGTGACCGAGATAACCGACGCCGGCGAAAAGACCGTCGAGCGCAAGGTGTTCCCCGGCTACGTCCTCTGCAAAATGGTGCTGACCGACGACAGCTGGCATTTGATCCACAACGTCCGCGGTGCAACCGGCTTCGTCGGAGCGGGCGGAAAGGCCGTTCCTCTCACGGAGCAGGAAATACTTGATCTGGGAGTCGAGCGTCACGAGATAGTCGTGGGCTTCGGCGTGGGCGACACCGTCAAGGTTACGGACGGTCCGCTTGCCGGCTTCCTCGGCGTTGTCGAGGAGCTTGAGCCGGATAAGGACAGAGTCCGTGTCGTCGTGTCGATGTTCGGCAGGGAGACCCCCGTCGATCTCGAGCTGGATCAGGTCGAAGAAATCAAAGAATAATAAGAAAGAGGTGCTAAGAAATGGCACAGAAAATAGTTGGATATGTAAGATTCCAGGTTCCCGCCGGCAAGGCAACCCCGGCACCCCCCGTAGGTCCCGCACTTGGTCAGTACGGCGTTAACATCGGTCAGTTCACCAAGGACTTTAACGAGCGTACCAAGGGCGACATGGGCATGATGATCCCCGTCGTCATCACCGTTTACTCCGACCGTACCTTCTCCTTCATCACCAAGACGCCTCCCGCAGCCCTGCTTATCAAGAAGGCTTGCGGCATCGACACCGCATCCGGCGTTCCCCAGAGGGACAAGGTCGCAACCATCAGCAAGGAAGATCTTCGCAAGATCGCAGAGCAGAAGATGCCCGACCTCAATTGCACCGACATCGAGTCCGCAATGAGCATGATCGCCGGCACCTGCCGTTCCATGGGCGTAGTCGTAGGCGACTGATCCCGTCAAGTGGGAGGATTTATTCCGACTCAACCACATTATTAGGAGGAAACGAAATTGTTTAGAGGTAAAAATTATAAAGAGAGCGCAAAGCTCATTGACAAGCAGGCACTCTATGATCCCATGGAGGCATTCGGCCTCGTTATAAAGGCAAGCAAGGCAAAGTTCGACGAGACCGTCGAGCTGCACGTTAAGCTCGGTGTTGACGGACGTCACGCAGACCAGCAGGTCCGCGGCGCTATCGTTCTTCCCAACGGCACCGGCAAGACCGTCCGTGTCCTCGTTTTCTGCAAGCCCGAGCGTGTTGAAGAAGCACTCGCAGCCGGCGCAGACTACGCAGGCGGCATGGATCTCGTCGAGAAGATCCAGAAGGAGAACTGGTTCGAGTTCGATACCGTTATCGCCAGCCCCGACATGATGGGTACCGTCGGCCGTCTCGGTAAGGTTCTCGGTCCTAAGGGACTCATGCCCTCCCCCAAGGCAGGCACCGTCACTCCCAACATCGCTCAGGCGATCAAGGAGTCCAAGGCAGGTAAGGTAGAGTACCGTCTGGACAAGACCAACATCATCCACTGCCCCATCGGCAAGGTCTCCTTCGGTGCAGACAAGCTCTTTGAGAACTATGCGGCTCTCATCGGCGCCATCATCAAGGCAAAGCCCGCAGCGGCAAAGGGCCAGTACATCAAGTCCTGCGTCACCGCTTCCACCATGGGCCCCGGCGTCAAGATCAACGCTCAGAAGCAGCTTTGATAAGCCGTTCGGTGTAAGGTCCGTTTTGCGAAAGGAGGCAGACCATGTCGTTTTTCACGGTTCCCATCTCGGATGAAGTGACGACGATCGTTTCCTCAAAGGGAACGGCGACCGTCGTTAACGACGGCTTTACCTGCTTCGGCATCGGGGATGACGTTCCCGTCGTCCTGCCGCAGAAAAAGCGTAAGCCGGTAATTGCACCGCAAGCCAAAAAGCACAAATAAGCTAAAAAAGCTCCGTCAAACGACGGAGCTTTTTTAACTGTCAAAGAGCCAAGAAGAAGCAGCGGCAACAGAGCAAAACACAATACGCAGCAGGGGAGCTTGAGGGGACAAGGTCCCTCTCAAATTGGATAAATAGCCATCAAAAACGCCTGAGATATCAGGCTTTTTGACGAGCATAGCGAGATTTTTTGTGAAAAAGAGTTTTCACAAAAAATGTGGCGTGTTTTGAAGCGCACAAAAAGTCATGGGCTTTTTGTGCGCTGAAAAGCTCCGTCAAACGACGGAGCTTTTTTCGTTTATCTTATTCACTTTTCGGAGATATGCACCTCAAGATGCTCGTAGCTCATGGTAACGCCGTGCCTTTCAAAGCTTTGACGCACAAGCTCGTTGAGCGCAAAATGCACGCCCCAGTAGTCGGCGCTCTTGCACCACACACGCAGGGCATACTGCACGTCGCTTGCGTTGTAGGCGCTGATCCCGACGAAAGGCGCAGGGTCTTTCAGGACCCTATCGTCCGACTGTGCCGCCTCGATGAGAGCGGCAAAGACGCTTTCGGTCGTGCAGCCGTAGTCTGCGCCGAAGCTCATATCCACACGCCGCAGCTCCTCGGAGCTGTAATTTTCTATCTTTGCCGAGGTAATGTCGCCGTTGGGAACACTGATGACCTTGTTGTCGGGCGTGAGCAGCACGGTGTAAAACAGACCGATGGAGCGCACCGTTCCGGCGCAGCTTCCCAGCTCGACGTAATTGCCGACGACGAAGGGCTTTGTCACGAGCAGGGTTATGCCGGAAAACAGGTTGCCGAGCAGCCCCTGAATGGACAGCGACAGCGCAAGTCCGACGACGCTTATGAGCGCCACGAGACTCGTTACCGGGATGCCGAGGGAGTCGGCGATGATGAGCGCCGCAATTATCCACAGCACCGCCTTGACTGCGGAGGTCAAAAAGCTTTTAAGGCTCGCCTCCATACGGCTTTTGCCGATGAGTTTCCCCGCCGCCTTGTTCAAAAAGCGTATCGCTATGTAGCATACAATGAATATGATCAGCGCCGACAGCAGCGTTCCGAGGGAGAGGTCGCCGAGCTTTATGCTCGACAGCTTATCGAAAAATTCAGTCATGCCTGTCACCCAGCTTCAGCTCGGTGCATTTGCCCGCGCCGAATTCCTTTTCCATCTCCGCCTTGTAGACGGGGAAGTAATCCGTCGGCATGAGCGACTGCACGCAGCCGGCAAAGCCGCCGCCGTGTACACGCCATGCCCCCTTGCCCTGCAGCAGCTTTTCGGACAGCTCAAGTCCTCGTTCGAGCTTGCGGTCGTTGGTCGCACTGGTGACGATATTGTTGAGGTAGCGCTCCGACGATCTGCCCGACTCGTTCATCAGCCGCATGTACTCCTCGCCGTTTCCGGCAATGAGAGCGTCACGCATGGCGGGAACACGGTCGTTCTCGTCGAAAAAGTGCTTTGCACGTCGCACGGGACGGTCCGCCGTATCCCAACGGCGGGAGCGGAATTCTTCGGGATCGACCTCGCCGAGCAGCTCCTTGCCGAAGAAGCTCGCCACAAGCCGCATATCTGCGGGGATGCGTGCATACGAGGTGTCAAGCCCGGCATGACTGCCGCCGGTGTCGGTGAGACACAGCGTCAGCCCCATGCGGGAGAAGTCCGCATTCACGGGGACGATCTCGTTCGTAAGAAAATCGACGTAGACCGCCCTGCCGAGTGCGCAGGCAAGCTGGTCCATAAGACCGCAGGGCTTGCCGAAGTGCAGGTTCTCCGCCTGCTGCGCCACTCTTGCGATGGCGATCGGCTCCAGCTCGCCGTTATTGAACAGCTCGTTAAATATCCTTGCGATAAGCACCGAGTACGCAGCCGAGGAGCTGAGTCCCGATCCGGAGGAAAGCGTGCTGCTTATGACGGCGTCAAAGCCGCCGAAGCTTGCGCTCAGGTCGAACATCGCACAGGCGACGCCCCGAACCAGCGCCTTGGAGGAGCCGAACTCCTCCGGATGCACGTCAAGATCCGTGAGCTTCACCTCGATGTCGGGGAAGCCCTCGGATTTTATCCTGACGATATTTTCGTAATTCGGCATCACCGCAGCGTGCAGTCCCTTGTCCACCGCCGAGGCGAGGATGCGCCCCTTCTGATGGTCGGTGTGATTGCCCGCAAGCTCGGTCCTGCCGGGCGAAAAGAATTTTTTCATAAAACTCTCCGTTTCCGCTTGGCGGATCACTTTCTCGCCAGCACCTTTTCTGCGGCGGCGCAGACCGCCTCGGCATCGAGTCCGTACTTGTGCAGCAGCTCGCCGTAGGGAGCGGACTCCGTAAACACGTCCTGTATTCCGACAAACTCCGTGGGAACGCCGCAGGCGTTGTGCGCCAGCACCTCGGCGACGGCGGAGCCGAGACCGCCGAAGATGTTATGCTCCTCGGCGCAGACTATGGCTCCCGTCTCACGGGCGCAGCGCACGATAAGCTCGGCGTCGATGGGCTTTATCGAATACATATCGACGACACGGACGGAAACGCCCTTCTTTTCAAGAAGCCGTGCTGCCTCGATCGCCTTGTGTACCATGATGCCGCAGGCGATGACCGTAAGATCGCTGCCCTCACGGACGACCGCACCCTTGCCAAGCTCAAAGCTGGCATCCTCGGCGTAGAGGTCGGGGTACACGTCACGGCTCAGACGCAGGTAGAAGGGACCGTAGGTCTCGGCGGCAAACATCGTCGCCCAGCGGGTGGAGTTTGCGTCGGACGGAACGATGACACGCATATTCGGCAGCGCACGCATAATGGCGATGTCCTCGGTCGCATGGTGGCTTGCACCGTCGAGAGCGTCGCTCATGCCGCAGTAGGCTCCGCCGAACTTGACGTTCAGGTTTGCGTAGCAGATCTGATCTCTTGCGGAGATGAGACCGAGCGAGGTCAGGAACACCGTGAAGGTGTTCACGAAGGGTATTTTGCCGACGGTGGACATACCCGCAGCCGTGGCGACCATGTTCTGCTCGGCGATGCCCATGTTGAAGAATCTGTCGGGGTGCGCCTTTCCGAAGATGGCGCTTTTCGTGGAGCCGGAAAGGTCTGCGTCGAGTACGACGATGTTCTCGTTGTCGTTTCCAAGCTCCGCAAGCACGGTGCCGTAAACCTCTCTTATCGCCTTAGCCATTTACACTACCTCCCAGCTCTTCCATTGCAATTTTAAAGCTCTCATCGTCTATCGCCTTGCCGTGCCAGGTGTTTTTGCCCTCCATGAAGGAGACGCCCTTGCCCTTTACGGTGTTTGCGATGACGACCGTAGGTGCGCCCACGGCGCCGTCTGCGACGCTTATGCAGAAGTCCAGCGCTTCGATGTCGTGGCCGTCGCACTCAAGCACCGTCCAGCCGAAGCTCTCCCACTTTGCGGCAAGGTCGCCCAGCGGCATTATCTCGTCGGTCGTTCCGTCGAGCTGAACCTTGTTGTAGTCCACGACGGCGATGAGGTTATCGAGCTTGAACTTTGCTGCGCTCATTGCGGTCTCCCAGATGACGCCCTCGTTCAGCTCACCGTCGCCGAGGATGGCGTAGACCTTTGCGGGGGAGGCGTTCAGCTTCAGCGCCATTGCCATGCCCTGTGCGGCGGGGAAGCCCTGTCCGAGCGGACCTCCGGGCATTTCTACGCCGGGGCAGTGGAGGTTGGGGTGTCCCGCAAGACCGCCCATGCGGCGCAGGGTGCTCATCCTCTCGACGGGGAAAAAGCCCTTCTCCGCAAGGTTGCGGTACAGCATCGGGGCGGCGTGACCCTTTGAAAGCACGAGGCGGTCACGGTCGGGGTCGGTGGGGTTCTCGGCGCTCAGATTCATATGCTCCTGATAGAGATAGGTCAGTATCTCGCAGACAGAAAGGGAGCCGCCGGGGTGACCGGACTGAGCGCCGTGAATGGCGGTCAGCACGTCTATCCTGAAGCGGCGGCAAAGCTCGTTGAGTTCGGCAATGCGTTCGGCAGTCAAGGCCATGTTAATTATCCTCCGAGTTGATATTATTACGATTTTAATATAAAACAATCGCCGCACAAAGTCAATCGGCGACGCAAAAAAGCACCGTTCTATAACGGTGCTTTTTTGGTGCACAGAGCCTGCCTATCGCTTCCATGTGCCGGGGGCAAAGAGCAGGAGCATCGGGAAAAGCTCAAGCCTTCCGGCAAGCATATCAAACATAAGCACATATTTTGTAAAGGGCGAAAACATTGCAAAGCTGCCCATCGGACCCACCTCGCCAAGGCCCGGACCCACGTTGTTCAGACAGGCCAAAACGGCGGTAAAGCTCGTGGTGAAGCCCCGCCCGTCTACGGCGACGGCAAGCAGCGACAGTCCGAACACGAGGCAGTAGGCGACGAGAAACGAAAACGCCGTATTCATAACGGCAGGCTCCATCGCCTTGCCGTCCATCGTCACGAGCTTCACTCGGCGGGGGTGCAGCATCTGCGAAAGCTCCCTTCCGAACGACTTCACATACATGATTATGCGGGAGACCTTGACGCCGCCCGCAGTCGAGCCGGCGCAGCCGCCGACGAACATGAGCAGCAGCAGTACCGCCTTTGAAAACATCGGCCACAGGTTGAAATCCGCACTCGCAAAGCCGGTCGTGGTCATCACCGAGGCACACTGGAAGGCGGCGTACTTTAAGCACAGCAGAACGCTGCCGTAAACGCCGTCGGCGTACAGGCAGCCCGTCACAAGCAGCACTGCGGCGGCAAATATCACGAGGTACCAGCGCACCTCCTCCATTCCGAAAGCGGCCTTGGCACGGCGTATGATCAGGTAAAAGTAGAAGTTGAAGTTCACGCCGAATATGAACATGAACGCGGTCACGACGACCTGAATGTAGGTCGAGCTGCTTGCAAGGCTGTCGCTTTGCACGCCGAAGCCGCCGGTTCCGGCCGTAGCCAGACCGATGCACAGCGCATCGAGCAGGCTCATGTTGCCGAGCAGCAGCAGGATTATCTCCAAAACGGTCAGAACGAGGTAGATCCCGTACAGATACACGGCGGTCTTCCTGAGCCTCGGAACAAGCTTTCCGACCGACGGTCCGGGGCTTTCCGCCTTCATCAGCATCAGGTTGTCGCCTCCCGCCGCCGGGAGGATCGCAAGCAGAAACATCAGCACGCCCATGCCGCCTATCCAATGTGTAAGGCTGCGCCACAAGAGCAGGCTCGGCGGCAGCGCCTCAACGTCGGTCAGTATGCTTGCGCCGGTCGTGGTAAAGCCGGATATGACCTCAAACAGAGCGTCGGTGAAGCTCGGCGTAAAGCCCGATATCCAAAGCGGAAGCGCTCCGACAAGGCTCATTGCGATCCAGCCGAGGGAGACGGCGGCAAAGCCCTCTTTTGAGTACATCGACCTGTCGTGCGGCTTTACGCAGCAGGACACAAGCCCCGCCGCAAGCGCCAAGCTCGCCGACAGAGCAAACGCCGTGCCGACGCCGTCGCCCGAAATCAACGCCAGCGCCGTCGGTATGAGCATAAATGCACCGACCGCCAGCAGCACCCAGCCCACGAAATATCTCACAATGCTGTAGTTCATTTCCGTTACCTCAGCAGATCCCGTGCGGAGCGAAGGCTCGACGCCGGGCTTACGACCACGATGCTGTCGCCCGGACATATGCGGTCGGAGCCGGAGGGAATGATGACTTTGCCGTCACGGTATATGCAGCAGATCAGAATGCCCTTCCGTAGCTCAAGACGGGAAAGCGGCGCCGCAGTCAGTTCCGACTCCGCTTTGATGTAAAACTCCAGCGCCTCGATGCGCCTGTCGCACAGATAGTACAGCGACTCAATGTTCGTACCGTTGCAGGTGTTGTTAAGCTCTCGAACGTAGCTGAGAATGTAGTTTGCGGTGATCTCCTTGGGATTTACGATGCTGCCGAGGGGCAGCTCCTCCGTAAGCTCGGTAAAGCCGAGGGTGCTGACCATGGTGATCTCCCTCGCTCTCGACACCTTGTTTGCGTAAAGCGAAAGCAGGATGTTCTCCTCGTCCATGTCGGTCAGCGACACGAACACGTCCTCCGAGCAAAGCCCCTCCTCGCTGAGCAGGCGGCGGTCGATGGCGTCGCCGCAAATGATCTCCGCATTCGGGAGCTGCTCGCTCAGCTCTGCGCAGAGCTTCGGGTCCTTTTCGATTATCTTGACCTTGCTGCGGTTTTTTTGCAGCCTGTCCGCAAGGTAGAACCCTATGCGCCCGCCACCGGCGATCATCACCTTGCCGGTGTGCCTTACCGGGTAGCCGATGCGCCGCAGAAGCACATTCAGCTCCTCCGGCGGCGTCATGATGTGGATGGAGTCGCCGGAGTGAAGCACCGTTGCGCCGTTCGGTATAAACGGCTCGCCCTTGTCTCTCGGCTCCACGATGCAGACAAGAGTGCTGCGGCTGAGCTTTTCGGAGAAGTCGATAAGGCTCATTCCGTCAAGCAGCGAGCCGTCCGGGATGCGGAGCTGTATGAGGTTCACACGCCCCTTCGCAAAGCTCTCCGCCGTGACCGCCGCAGGTATGAGGTCGAATATCTCGTTTGCGGTGGCAAGCTCCGGGTTTATCGCAAGCGACAGTCCGAGGTCGTCCTTTATCGTGGCAAGCTCCGCAAAGTAAAGCGGATTGCGCACTCTCGCTATCGTGCGGCAGCCGAAGCCGCGCTTGGCGACGAGACAGCAGAGCATATTCAGCTCGTCCTCGGACGTGACCGCAAGGACAAGGTCTGCGGTCCGGGCGCCCGCCTCCTCAAGCATTTTGTGGCTGACTCCGTTGCCGAGCAGCGCCTGAACGTCAAGCCTGTCAAGGCAATGGTCTATGCGCCTTTGGTCGGTGTCCACGAGCGTCACCTGATGCCCGTCCGCCGTAAGGCGCTCCGCAAGCGTAAAACCTACTCCGCCTGCGCCGACGATCAAAATGTTCATAGGCTTTCTCCTTGGGAAACATATTTCAGTCGGATTATAACACAGCGCCGCCAAAAGTCAATCGGCGGGCTGTGTGGTCCGTACAAATTTCCGTGCCGTGACCGTCCGTGTATTTTGTCGCCACCGTTGCGTCTCCGTCGTCGGACGCTGCGGCGGTTTTGGCGTAAGGCGCTTTTGTTCGGCGAAGAAATTTTTAAAAAGCCCTTTACAAAACCGGAACCCGGTGCTATTATAAATTCCGTTAGTTAATTAACTAACCATAGTTATGTAGATTTCTTTCTTTCTGTTTTTCTTTATCTTTACTTTCCGGCAAAAAGCTTCGCCTCTCGGCGGGGCTTTTTGCTTTGCTCTCAGATCCCTGCGGTCAACGAAACCCCGTCACCCCCGCATCGCAGCAAGATATTCACAACCTCATGGCCCCCTCTGACTGAGGGAGGCATGAGTGCGGCGGTCGCTTTACTCCGCCGGGAGGCGGATCGGTGCCGACTTTAAGCGCAAAGAAGTCACGACGAATGTCGTGACTTCTTTGCGTTTGCCGCCTTACACAGCAGCTTCTTCCTTTGCCGAATTCTCCGTCTGGAGGCGGTTGAGCTTTGCGACGAAGCGGCGGAGCTTTGCCTGCTCAAGCTTCCAATACACCGTGCGCACGGGCGGGCATATCGTCATAAGCACCTTGCCGACCGCAAACAGCGGGCAGGGCGAGACCTTCTTTTTGCCCTTTTCCATGCCCTTCACCATCTTCATCGCAACGACCGTGGGGCGCTGCACGGGGAAGGGCTTTTCAAACTGCACTCCGTCCGCTGCGACCTTAAAAAAGTTGGTGTCGGTCGCAACCGGGTACAGGCAGGTGAGCTTCATATTCGACGGCATCTCAAGCCGTATGCCCTCCTGGAAGCCCTGAAGTCCGAACTTCGACGCCGAGTACAGAGCATAGCCCGGCATCGCCATGGTGCCGATCGCCGAGACGGTGTAGCAGAGGTGACCGGGACGACCCTTCAGGTGGTGCATATACTTCACATATGTGTACGCCGGAGAGAGTGTGTTCGTGTCGAATATCGCCTTTAGGCGGTTCCAATCCTCGTAGTCGTAAAGCTCGTAGTAGGGGAAGCCCGCATTGTTGTAGTAAATGTCTATCTTGTCAAACAGCTCCTCCGCCTTGTCAAAAACGGAGTCGATGCCCTCCTTGGTCGAGAGGTCTGCGTCGAAGGTGATGACGTTTTCACCGAAGTCGAAAAGCTTTTCGCTTGCGGTGCGGGACACGGCAAGTATCCTGTTGCCGCAGCCCTTTTGCAGGAGCTTGAGCACCTCAAGTCCTATGCCGCTGGACGCTCCCGTAAGTACGATATTTTTATTTTCGATCATTGCCTTTCCCTCTCCTTACTTTATTTTAAGCACGGTGTCGTATGCGCTGTGGGCGGCGTCGGCTATCGTGCCGCTGCGCTTTGCGTCGCCGACCTTGACGATGCGCTCGACCCCGGCTGCGGCAAGCTCCTTCACCAGACCGTCCAGCGGACGGACGCCGAGGGACAGCACAACGCCCTCCGCCGGAATGCTGCTGCGCTCGCCCGTGGCGACGTTCTCGACGGTCACGCCGCCGTTTTCTATCGCAACGAGCTTCGTGCCGGTTCTAAACTCGGTGCCGAAGGGCTTTATGCGCTCCATCTCGTCGTCGACGAGCTGGAACCATGCGCCCGGTGCGACCTCCTGCGCCATCTCGATGACGGTCACACGGCAGCCGGCGTCGTTTAAAAACTCCGTGACCTCAAGCCCCGTGATGCCGGAGCCGACGACAACGACGTCTTTGTTCTTGAAGCTCTTCTCGCCCATGATGATCTCGGTCGCAAGCACGACGTTTTCGCCGTCGATGCCGGGGATGGATGCCGGACGCAGCGGAACGCCGCCCGTCGCCACAACGACGGCGTAAGGCTTATACTCCTTGACCGTCTCGGCGGTCGCCTCGACGCCGAGAAGTATCTCCGCCCCCGCCTTTTTTGCGTTGACGCAGAGGTCCTCAATAGACCAGTAGAGCTTATCCTTGAGGTGGCAGGCGGCGGCGGTTATCACCTGTCCGCCGGGCTTTTCGCCCTTCTCAAGCACCGTGACGTCAAAGCCCCGCATCGCAAGGGTCTGTGCTGCGGTAAGCCCCGCAGGACCCGCTCCGACGACGACTATCTTCCTGCCTTCTCCGATTTGCGGCATATTAAAATACTCGGCTTCTTTGCCCATGCCGACGTTGAGGGCGCACTCGCCGGGTTCGCCGATGCAGGCGTTCGTCATAAACGAACGGATGCAATTAAGGCAGCCTATGCAGCGGCGTATCTCGTTTTCCCTACCCTCCTCGGCTTTTCTGACCCAGTGCGGGTCGCAGATGAAGGTCCTCGCAGAGCCGATGAAGTCCTGATCGCCGTCTGCGAGCTGACGCTCCGCCTGCTGCGGGGTGCGGATGACGTTTGCGCCGCCGACGGGGATGCTAACGACGCTCTTTATCTCACGGCACAGGTATTTTCTCCAGCCCGGCTCGAACGAGGTCGGCTCAAGCCAGTAGTTATACACGTCGTAGCAGGCGGAGGTGACGTTTATCGCATCGACGCCCAGCTCCTCAAGCCGCTTTGCGACCCGCTTGCCGTACTCAAGGTCGTAGCCCTTGCCGGGCATACCTATGCGGTCGTACATCTCGTCGGCGGTCATGCGCACCATGAGGGGGTAGTCCTTGCCGCAGCGGTCCTTTATGCCGTCGATTATCTCGGTTATAAAGCGCATACGATTCTCAAAGCTGCCGCCGTATTCGTCGGTGCGCCTGTTGGTGTTCGGGGAGATGAACTGCTGAATGATGTAGCCGTGACCGCCGTGCAGCTCCACGACGTCGACGCCCGCCTTTTTGCAGCGCACCGCCGCCTCGATGAAGTCATTTACGAGCTTTTTGACCTCACGGTGGCTCATCGCCCTTATGCGCATTGCGCCGTGATTTGCAAGCTCGCACTTCGACGGCGCCTGAACAGGCCAAAGCTTGCCCTTCTTTTCGAGGTCCATCAGCGTGGGCGTACATTTGTATATGGTGTTGAGCATCCCCGGAAACAGCTTGACTGCGGGGATGACCATGGGCAGCGAGTGGATGGAGGCGGAGTAGCCCTGTCGGCCGGGGTGGTGGAGCTGAAGTCCGAGCTTTGCTCCGTGGCTGTGTATGCGGTCAACGAATTTGCGCATCGGCTCTATCTGATAGTCGTGGCTCATCGCAAGCTGGGTGTAGGTCGAGGCGGCGCAGTCGTCGTTGACTCTCGTGATGCCGGGGATTATGAGCGCAACGCCGCCCTTCGCCCTCTCCTCGTAGTACGCCATGAGCTTTTCGGTCGGGGTGCCGTCGGTCTGACCGAGGCTGACCTCCGCTGCGGTCATCACCGTACGGTTTTTAAGCTCCATAGTGCCGATCCTCAGCGGGGACAGCAGTTTTTCGTAAGTCATATGCTTTACATCCTTTCCGGCTTTGATAATTAGATAATAAAATAACGATCAAAGTTCGTCAATAAAATACAAAAAAGTGTTCAAAAATTCTATGTTTTCCCCAATTTCGGTGCCGACAGATTGACAACTGATTTGGATTTGTGTTTGACTTTTGCGGCGATTTGCCGTATGCTGTACAAAAAACTTGTACAATTGTTTAAGGAGCGCAGCATGAAGGTCATAAACTCAAAAAATCGGGATGTCATCGCCGCCGCAGCCTTGGAGCTGTTTAAGGCAAACGGCTACGAGAGCGTCAGCGTCAGCGAGATCTGCCGCAGGGCGAATGTGCCGAGATCGTCGTTTTACAGCGCCTTCGGCGGCAAGGAGGACATTATCATATATATGATGAAAAATCTGAAGGAGGACTACGCCTCGGTCTTTTCTCAGCTCATGGAGGCGGAAAACGATCTGTGCCGCATTTGGGCGCTGTACGACCGCTACCTCGGACTTGCGGTCGAGTTCGGACCCGACCTCACGGGGGCGCTGTTTGCGCTGGAGCTTAGAAACCCCGTGGGCATACTCGACCTCATTTATGCCTTCAACGACTGGTTTGTGAAGCTTATAAAAAGCTGCCAGCGTCAGGGACTCATCCGCAATGCGACGCCGCCGGAGGACATCGTGACGCTCGGCGTGCGTATCGCACTGGGAGCGGCTTATGAGTGGTGCCGCACGAGGGGTGCGTTCGACCTTCGGCAGACGGCGCTTTCGGAGCATGAGACGCTTTACGACGTGCCGCCGGAGTACCGCCGGTATTCAAAACGGTAGTTAAAACAGCACAAAAGCGTTAAGAAGCCGTAAATCGATTTTGTGCAAAGCGGAAAAAGCGCAAAACGGGGCTTGACAAATCGCTTCTGCGGGACTACCATGCTCGGCGTAAACGAATTTTCGGGAAAGGAGAAAGCAGCATGAAGAACCTTCGCACCGCAATGATGATGATGTGCATGTGCATGTGCCGCATGTGCATGCTTTGCCGTGTCAAGTTTTGTCCTCTGCTTTCCGAATCCTGTTTGACGGCGTAACGCCGCAGCCCATTGTATACAAACAGCGGAAGGTCAAGAAGACCTTCCGCTGTTTTTGTTTTCCCAAGTCCTTTGATGGATTAGTTTTTTATTTTGCCGAAAAGGAGCGTGTCGAATGATGCCGAGAGCTAAACGAATGTGTCTTCGGACACTGTGACTCATTTTTCTAACCGACTAAGTAATTTTTAGAAACGATTTTTAAAGGAGAAATGTAAAAATGAAACGTTCCGTACTCACCAGAATCGCAGCTCTTGCGCTGTTCGTCATACTCACCTTCAGTCTCGCAGCCTGCTCCGGCGGCAGCGACTCCGACACCATCAAGATCGCAGTTCCCAACGACACCACCAACGAAGCCCGTGCGCTGCTGCTTCTGCAGGAAGCCGGCATCATAAAGCTCCGTGAGGGCGCAGGCATCACCGCAACCAAGAACGACATCGTGGAAAACCCCTACAACGTCGAGATCGTCGAAGCGGAAGCCGCTCAGCTCCCCAACCTCCTGCCCGACGTTGACTATGCGGTCATCAACAGCAACTATGCTATAAACGCAGGACTCAACCCCGTAAAGGACGCACTCCTCCAGGAAGGCTCCTCCTCCGCATACACCAACATCCTCGCAGTCAAGAAAGGCAACGAGAACACCGACGCAGTTAAGGCTCTGCGTGCAGCGCTCGAAAGCAAGCAGGTAGCGGACTTCATCGCCGACAAGTACGACGGCTCCGTCATCTCCACCATCGACAAGCTCACCGACGGCTACGACGAGAGCGTTGACTACGACGCACTCAAGGGCAGCACCATTTCCGTTGCGGCATCCCCCACTCCTCACGCCGAGATCCTTGAGGTCGCAAAGGACATCCTTGCCAAGAAGGGCATCACCCTTGACATCCAGGTCTACAACGACTACGTCGTTCCCAACACCGTCGTAGAGGACGGCACCGTTCTGGCAAACTACTTCCAGCACGGACCTTACCTTGACGACTTCAACGCCCAGCAGGGTACCCACATCGTCGCCGTGAGTGCGATTCACGTCGAGCCGATGGGTCTCTACGGCGGCAAGCAGAGCAACCTCGACGCAATAAGCGGCAAGTAATTTTTCGGAGGAGACGGCTGTGATAGAGCTGAAAAACATAAGTAAGACCTTTGATTCGGACGAAGGTGGGGTGGATGCTCTCAAAGACGTCTCCCTCACGATAGCCGACGGCGACATATACGGCATCATCGGCATGAGCGGAGCAGGCAAAAGCACCCTCGTGCGCTGTATAAATCTGCTTGAGCGTCCGAGCAGCGGCGACGTCGTCGTAAACGGGCAGAGCCTCTGCGATATGACCCCGGCGCAGCTCAGGCTCGCAAGACGCAAGATCACGATGATATTCCAGCACTTTAACCTCCTCGCGCAGAGGACCTGCCTCAAAAACGTCTGCTTCCCGATGGAGCTTGCGGGCGTTCCCCGTGCCGAAGCGGAAAAGCGGGCAGGGGAGCTTCTCTCGCTCGTCGGGCTTCCCGACAAGGCAAACGCCTACCCGGCGCAGCTCTCCGGCGGTCAGCAGCAGCGTGTTGCGATCGCCCGTGCGCTGGCGACGGAGCCTGAGGTGCTGCTCTGCGACGAGGCGACAAGTGCGCTCGACCCCAAGACCACACGTCAGATACTTGAGCTTATCCGTGACATAAACGCAAAGCTCGGCATCACGGTCGTCATCATCACGCACCAGATGAGCGTCGTCAAGGAGATCTGCACTCACGTTGCGATCTTGGACGAGGGACGCATCGCCGAGGAGGGGCTTGTCGCAGCGGTCTTTGCGGCTCCCGC
>SAMEA3663036__coassemble_216_pt1 | contig 28548 bp, 27 predicted proteins | sample SAMEA3663036__metabat2_low_PE_023 | metagenome-assembled genome bin SAMEA3663036 (sample SAMEA3663036) | pig gut metagenome | biome: pig gut; feature: pig-associated habitat; material: faeces | place: France | collected 2012 | reverse complement strand
TCGGATAAGTGACGCCGGCGCATTTAAGAACGCAGTGAAAGGAGGGATAACGCTCAGGTGGATGAGATAGTATACAGAATTATTAACTTTGTCATTCTGTTCGGAGCCTTGGGCTTTGCCTGTCGGAAGATGATCAAAAATATGTTCGGCGGCAGGAGAGAAAAGATAAGCCGTGAGCTTGCCGAGGCGGAAGATGCAAAGGAGCGGGCAAAGTCGCTCCAGGGCGACATGGAAAGCGCCCGCCTCAAAAACGAGGAACGCAGAGCAAAGCTCATGGAGGACGCAAGGCTCCAGGCGGAAATGACCAAACGGGAGACCGAGCGCTCAGGTGAGCTTGAGGCGCAGAGCCTTAAAGACAACGCCCTGCAAAGCGAACCGCAGCTCCGCAAGGAGATGCAGAGCAGGGTCGCCGCCGATGCGATACGCAAGGTGGCGCAGACCGCCTCCGAGGTGCTGAAAGACGGCAGCTTTGAGGCGTCGAAGCAGGCATTAAACGAGCGGTTTATCCAACAGATTAAGGATTTGGTATCGGCTATGCCGAGCGATATTTTGAACATGAACGAACTGAAAAAACTTGACATTTCAATAAAGAGCGCAGAGCCGCTCTCCGACGAGGAGATGCAGCGCATCACCCGCATACTGTGCGAGACCTTTATAAGCTGCCGCAACGAGGTAGACAGCGAGCTTATAGGCGGCGTCCGTATGCAGGTCGGCGACACCGTCTACGACGGAACGCTCTCGCATCAGCTCGACAGACTCTCCCGTGACGTTGAGAGCAATACGCTCATGAGCGACAAAGAGAGCTTGTCCGTTGCGGAGGAGATAAGAAATAAGCTCCGAGCAACAGACGGCAAGGTCGACGTGTTCCAGACGGGAACCGTCGAGACTCTCGGCGACGGCATCTGCCGTGTATCGGGTCTTGCGGACGTCATGGCGGGCGAGATGCTTGAGTTCCCCGGCGGCCTGAAGGGCATGGTGCAGGACCTTGAGCGTGACAACGTCGGCGTTGTGCTGATGGGCGATTTCAGCCACATCCAGGAGGGCGACGAGGTCCGCCGCACCGGGCGCATAATCGAAGTCCCCGTCGGCGACTGCATGATAGGCCGTGTCGTGGACGCAATGGGTACGCCTATCGACGACAAGGGTCCCCTCAACGCACAGAGCTTCCGTGCGGTCGAAAGCCCCGCACCGAGCGTGCTGCACAGAAAGAGCGTTTCCGTTCCCATGCAGACGGGTCTTAAAGCGATCGATGCCCTCGTTCCCATCGGCAGAGGTCAGCGTGAGCTTATAATCGGCGACCGTCAGACGGGCAAAACGGCGATCGCACTCGACGCCATCATAAATCAGAAGGGCAAGGGCGTTATCTGCATCTACGTTGCGATCGGTCAGAAGGAATCGACCATCGCAGGCGTTGTGGATAAGCTCCGCAAAGCCGGAGCCATGGACTACTCCATTGTAGTTGCCGCAAACGCATCGGAGCCTGCTCCCATGCTGTATATCGCACCCTACGCAGGTGCCGCAATGGGCGAGTACTTCATGTACGACGGCAGAGACGTGCTTATCGTGTACGACGATCTCTCGAAGCAGGCGGCGGCTTACCGTGAGATCTCCCTGCTGCTTCAGAGACCGCCCGGACGTGAAGCCTACCCCGGCGACGTGTTCTATCTCCACTCCAGACTTCTGGAAAGAGCGGCACGTCTCAGTGAGGACGCAGGCGGCGGCAGCATGACCGCTCTGCCCATCATCGAAACTCAGGCGGGCGACATTTCGGCGTATATCCCGACGAACGTTATCTCCATAACCGACGGACAGATATTCCTTGAAACCGACCTGTTCCACTCCGGCGTGCGTCCGGCGATAAACGTCGGTCTGTCCGTATCGAGAGTCGGCGGGGCAGCGCAGATAGGCGCAATGAAGCAGGTCGCAGGCAGACTGCGTGTGGATCTTGCTCAGTACAGAGAGCTGGCAAGCTTTGCGCAGTTCGGCTCCGACCTCGACAAGGCGACGAGAGACACCCTGCACAGAGGCGCAAGAATGACGGAGATCCTAAAGCAGAAGCAGTATTCTCCCATGAGTGCGGCAGATCAGGTCATTGCTATATTTGCGGCATCCGAGGGCTTTACGGACGACGTGGAGCTTGAGGACATTGCCCGCTTCGAGGAGGAGCTTATCGCCTTCGTAAACCGCAATTATCCCGAACTGCATGACGAGATCATGTCCGGCAAGAAGCTTTCCGCCGAACAGCAGGAGAAGCTCAGAAGCAACATTCGCAAGTTTAAGGAGACCTTTTAATAATTGACCGCAGCGGAAAGGAGGGGCAAAAATGGCGAATATGCGTTCGATAAGAACGAGAATAAAGAGCGTCAAGAACACGCAGCAGATAACCAAGGCGATGAAGATGGTCGCCGTGTCGAAGCTGCGCCGTGCGCAGAGCGCAATGCAGACCATGACGCCGTTTGCCGAAAAAAGTCAGGAGATACTTGACACGCTCCTTTCCGGCAGCACGGTACCCGAAAACCGCTTCATATCCCCGAAGAAGGAGATAAAAAGAGTCTGCTATGTTCTTTTTGTCGGCAACAGGGGACTTTGCGGAGTCTACAACAGCTCGCTCATGCACTTCATGCAGAGCATCGCAGAGGACGACGGCAGGGAAATAAGCCTCGTCATCTGCGGACGCTGGGGCAAGGACGTTATCGCAAGGAGCGGACTGCCGGTGCGCAGAAGCTTTACCGAGCTGAGCGACACGCCGAGCAGCGTGGAGGCGCTTGAGATCTCGGAGTACCTGAAAACGCTGTATTTAAACGACGAGACGGACGAGATACACCTCGTCTATCAGCACTATATTTCGGCGCTCCGGCAGGAGCCGACGCAGACGCAGCTTCTGCCCGCAAAGCCGGAAAAGCTGCGTGAAAACGCAGCGGGCAAGGACTATCTCTTTGCACCCGATGCGTCCGAGGTCTTGGAAAGCGTCATGCAGCTTTATATAAACAACAAGGTGTACAGCGTGATGCTGGAGGCAAAGTGCGGCGAACACTCCTCCAGAATGACCGCAATGACCGCTGCAACCGACAGCACCAAGACCCTCATCGACTCGCTCAGTCTTGCGCTCAACAGGGCAAGGCAGGCGGCGATCACCACCGAGATCTCCGAGATCGTCGGCGGCGCTTCGGCACTTAAAAAGAAGAAGTAAGCATCCTCACACACAGGAGGTAAATATATGGAAAACGGAATCGTCAGAAGGGTCATAGGACCCGTTGTGGACGTACAGTTTCCCTCCGGGAAAATGCCGGAGATATACAACGCAATAGAGGTCGAGCTTCCCGACCGCAAGGTGACCATGGAGGCGGTGCAGCACCTCGGCGACAACACGGTGCGCTGCATCTCCCTGTTCTCGACCGACGGTATGCAGAGAGGCTCCCGTGCCGTGGACACCGATTCCCCCGTCACGGTCCCCGTCGGCGAGGCGACGCTCGGCCGTATGTTCAACGTCATCGGCGAGCCTATCGACGAAAAGGGTCCCGTCGAGGCGCAGCGACTGCCCATACACCGCAAAGCGCCGGAATTTACCGAGGTCACCCCGGCGACCGAGATTCTTGAGACCGGTATTAAAGTCATAGACCTTCTCGCACCCTACGCAAAGGGCGGCAAGATCGGTCTGTTCGGCGGCGCAGGCGTCGGCAAGACCGTCCTCATTCAGGAGCTTATCCGCAACGTCGCATACGAACACGGCGGCTACTCCGTGTTTGCGGGCGTCGGCGAGCGCAGCCGTGAGGGTAACGACCTTTGGAACGAAATGACGGAGTCCGGCGTCATAAACAAGACGGCGCTGGTATTCGGTCAGATGAATGAGCCGCCCGGAGCGAGGCTTCGTGTGCCGCTGGCGGGACTGACCATTGCGGAGAACTTCCGTGACCAGTCGGGTCAGGACGTGCTGCTGTTCATCGACAATATATTCAGATTCACGCAGGCAGGCTCCGAGGTCTCGGCGCTGCTCGGACGTATGCCCTCCGCCGTCGGCTATCAGCCGACCTTGGCGACCGAGATGGGTTCACTCCAGGAGCGTATCACCTCGACGAAGAACGGCTCCGTTACCTCGGTACAGGCGATCTACGTTCCCGCCGACGACTTAACGGATCCCGCCCCTGCGACCGCCTTTGCGCACCTCGATGCGACGACGGTCCTGAGCCGTGCCATTTCCGAGCTGGGCATATACCCCGCAGTCGATCCCCTCGACTCCACCTCAAGACTTCTTGACCCGAACGTCCTCGGACGTGAGCATTACGACACCGCCCGTGAGGTGCAGTCCGTGCTTCAGAAGTACAAGGACCTTCAGGACATCATTGCCGTTCTGGGCATGGATGAGCTGAGCGCCGAGGACAAGGCGGTCGTCAACCGTGCGAGAAGGATACAGCGCTTCCTGTCGCAGCCCTTCCACGTTGCCGAGGTCTTTACCGGCACTCCGGGCAAGTACGTCCGCATGGAGGACACCATCCGCAGCTTCCAGGCGATACTCGGCGGCGACTGCGACAAGATACCCGAACAGGCGTTCCTCATGGCGGGGACAATCGACGACGTGCTGAAAAAGCAAAGAGAGATGTGAGCCATGGCTAAACTGATCCACCTTCAGATCGTCACCGCAGGCGGCACGGTCTGCGACGAGGACGCAAGCTATGTCGGCGTTCCGCTTACCGACGGCGACGCAGGGCTGCTTCCCGGTCATGCGGCAATGCTCGGCGCACTTAAAGAGGGCGTTGTGAGCTACACCGTGGACGGTGAGAAGCACTACGCCGCAATTTCCGGCGGTGTTTTGAGCGTTGTCGGGAGCGAGCTTATCATACTCGCCCGCAGCGCAGAGCTTGCCGAGAGCATCGACCTTGCTCGTGCGCAGGCATCGCTTGAACGTGCAAAGCAGCGCATTGCGGCGAAAAGCGAAAATCTTGACCTTCGGCGTGCGGAGCTTAGTCTGCGCCGTGCGCTTGCGAGAATAAAGGCATCCGGCTATGCCCGCAAATGAAAAAAGGCTTTCCGATTTTCGGAAAGCCTTTTTTCATTGCTTGCATTTCGGAAAAGAAGTGTTATAATTGAGCCTGTTTGATTAAGGAATAGGGCGATCTGATGAAGGAAAATTTAAAGCCGGACTTTTACCGCCACCTGTCGCTTTCTGCGGTGGGTGGATTTTTTGGGGCGTATGCCATGCTCTGCCACAGCGATATGCTGGCAAGCGCCCAGACAATGAATCTTTTGGAGCTTTTGATGGCGACGCTGCGGGGCGAGCCGAGGGCGATACTGCTGCACGTCGGTGCGCTGCTCATATACGTCAGCGGTGTCATGCTGACGGTGCTGCTGCCGCACTGGTTCGGGATAAGCGCAAAGCGGGCGGTCCCCGTCATCGACGCCATGGCGGCGATAATTCTCGGACTGCTGCCGGACAGCGTGTTCGGCTTCGTTGCGCTGTACCCCATCTTCTTTGCAATGAGCTTCCAGTGGAGCGCATTTTCGGGTGCAATGGGCTACAGCAGCTCAAGCATTTTCTCTACGAACAACACAAAGCAGGCGTCGCTCGCCGTTGCGGAGTTTATCAGCGACGGCGACAGAAAGCACCTCGGCAAGGCGTTTTTCTTTGTGATGACGCTGCTTGCCTTCCATGCGGGCGCTGCGGTGAGTTTTTTCTCGGTGAGGGCGTTCGGCATAAAGGGCGCATGGTGCAACCTGCTGCTGATCGGCGCATCCTTTGCGGCGATACTCTACGAGGAGCGAGCAGCTGCCTTGGTGCCGGAAGCGGAATAAGACGAAAAAACCGCCGACGTGAGTCGGCGGTTTTTCCTATGCATATCAGAACGGATACAGTATCGGGATGAGTATACAGGCGACAATGAGCGAGAGCAGATTGAACAGACCGCCCACGATGGTGTAGTCCTTGAAGCGGTAGCCTGCGGTCATCGTCATGGTGATGGGGGGCGTGGAGATCGGCGTAGAGAATGCAAGGTTCGAGCCGATTATGACCGCAATGACGAAGGGGATGGGGTCTACGGAAAGACCCTGTGCGACCGAGATCGAAAGCGGAACGAGCGCCGCCGTGCTTGCGGTGTTGGACATGAAGTTGCTGAGCACCGAGCAAAGCACGAGAATGACGCTCAGCAGGATGACGGGACTTGCGCTGTCGCCGCCGAACGCCTGCGTTATGCCGCCTGCGGCAAAGTGGATAAGACCGCTGTTATTGAGTCCCGCAGAGATTGCGGTCGCACCCGCAAGCATCATGACGGTGTTCCAGTCCATGGTCTCAAAGGCACGCTCAAAGGAGATGCAGCCCGTTATCATGCATAACGCCGCTGCACACGCTGCCACGAGACCGAGCGTCAATATGCCGGTGCTGAAGCCGATGACGCAGGCGATGAGCAGAACGAGCATGATGATCTGCTTGCTTTTGGGCTTGTCGACGTGGTGAAATACTTCCGCTTCGGTGAGCTTGTGACCGTCGTCACGGAAGATGCGGCGCTGGATGGGTTCGCCGATTATCTCGTAGTACAGGACGAGCAGGACAAGCATGGGAACGCCGATCTTGCCAAGCTCCCAGAAGGTCAGGGTACGCACACCGTCGCTTGCGGTGAGGATGCCCTGTGCGACCATCTGCGGGGTGGAGCCTGCGAGGGTGCAGACGCCGCCGACGACGGAGGCGATGCCGACCGCCATGTATGTATCCTTCTGCGTGATCGCACCGCCGGACTTTGCACTGGTCGCCGCAAGCAGGGGGATGAACATGGCGACGACGGCGGTGTTGCTCAGAAACGCCGAGAGGATGCCGGAAACGAGGATAAGCACCATGAGGAGCCTGTTCTCGGTTTTCGAGGAGCGGCTTATCAGAAATTCGCCGACGGTGTTCGCAGCGCCGGTCTCAAACATTGCGTTGCCGAGAATGATGCACGAGGCGACCATTATAACGGTGTCGGTGCCGAAGCTCGACACAAACTCCGAGGGCGTGATGATGCCCGTTGCGGTCATCACGAGGGCGGCTATGACCGCCGTCAGACCCGACGGGATCTTGTTTATGATGAACGATACGAAAGCGAGAACGAAAATGCTCAGCGCTATGATGATTTCAGGAGTCATGGCGTTCTCCTTTGTTTTACAAATAATATAATATTATACCACAAGTCCGGTAAAAAAGATATAAAAAAATGCCGCATTGCGGCATTTTTGCGTAAATGTATACATAAATTCAATTAATCTCCGTTATCCCGGTGAGCTTTTTAAAGGTCTCAAGCTCGTAGGCGGGGAACAGAAGCTCGTAGTCCTCGCCGCCGATGTCGAAAATGAGGCGGTAGCCGGGCTTTATGCAGTAAAATCCGTTGTCACGCTGCACCTTGTAGGGGGCGTACTTTTCGGAGTTATAAGCCTCGTCCTTGTTCCACTCATTAAAAAGGAAGCGCTTGTTTACACGGCTTATGGAGCGTGCCGCCGACAGGGGCAGGTCAAAGCGGCTCTCGGTGTCCGCAAGACTAAGTATCCCGTCGTGCGCATAGATGCGCAGGGAGGGGTTCGTGTAATAGACGTTGTTCATTGCCTTACACTTGGGCATACCGTCCTTCGTCACATAGCGGTAGGCGAAGACGTCGGTCGCAGGCACGCCCTCCGGCACGTCGAGGTACGCAAACGCTTGTGCCGCAAGCTCGTCTATGCGTTTGTTGCTGCGCAGGAACTCCTCGCTCTCGGAGTAAGTGCGGCTGCGTGAGCGCTCAAGCAGGGTGAGGACGATCCAAACGACCGCCGAAGCGCCGCCCGCCCAGTAGATCCCCGGTGCGTTTGAGTACATTTCCGCAATGCTGAGATCTAAGATATTCCTGAGCGTTGCTATAATGCAGATCATTGCGGCGAAAGCCGTAATGTATTTCACGACGGTCAGGGCAGAGCCTAAGCCGCCCTTCGTTTTGTTGTTTTTCTCAAAGCGCTCGACCTCGGTCTCAAGCGACGAGACAAGCTCCTTGGGCGTCGCCGCGGCTATGAATCGCTCACCGTCAAAGGTGGTGTTGTGCTTGTCGTTATCGACGTTTATGCCGAATATGGCTTTCATACGCTGCCTCCGATGTTTTTTCTTGATTATACACCGAGGCGGCGGATAAGAAAAGCACTAAATCACATTTTGGCGCTTTCTCCGCCGCAGCTTGTGGAGGTCGGGATCGCATCCGTAAGTGCCCCGCTCCGGCGGCGGGCGCTTTCCTTGCGTATCTGAAAAGTAAGGGCATCGGTCCGAGAAAAAATACCACAGCTTCCTGAGAGGCTGTGGTATTTTTTTGATTCTCAAAACAGACCGCTTATAATACCGTCGTCGGTGACGTCGATACCCTCGGCGGCGGGGACACGGGGAAGTCCCGGCATGGTCAGCACGTCGCCCGTGAGAGCGACGATGAAGCCCGCCCCGGCGGAAAGCCTGACGCCTCGGACCGAGACGGTGAAATCCTCCGGCGCACCGAGCTTTTTCGGGTCGTCGGAAAAGCTGTACTGCGTTTTTGCGATGCACACGGGAAGCTCGGCAAAGCCCAAAGCCGTGAGCCTGTCTATCTGCTTTTGCGCAGCGGGCGAAATGACAACGCCGCTGCCGCCGTAGACACGCCTAACCACGGCGTCTATCTTCTCGGTAACGGAGAGAGAGTCTTCGTAGCAATAGCGGAAGTCGGCTTTCTCTTCGCAGAGGCGCACGACCTCCTTTGCCAGCGCTTCACCGCCCTTGCCGCCGTCCTCCCAGACGGTGGCGACGACGGCGCTCAAAGCTTTTTCACGGCAGGCGGAAACAATTGCGCCCACTTCCTCGTCCGTATCCGTGCGGAAGCGGTTTACCGCAACGACGCAGGGCAGCCCGTAGACCTCACGGATATTCCGTGCGTGGCGCATGAGGTTCGGAAGCCCCCGCACTACGGCGGCGACGTTTTCCTGCGAAAGAGCATTTTTCGGCACACCGCCGTGCATTTTCAGCGCACGGACGGTCACGACCAAAACGACCGCTGCGGGAGAAAGACCCGCTGTGCGGCACTTTATGTCGAAAAACTTTTCCGCACCGAGGTCTGCGCCGAAGCCCGCCTCCGTGACGGCATAGTCGCCGAGGGCGAGTGCGGTCTTGGTTGCGATAACGCTGTTGCAGCCGTGTGCGATATTTGCAAAGGGTCCGCCGTGGACGATGGCGGGCGTCCCCTCAAGCGTCTGGACGAGGTTGGGCTTTATTGCGTCCTTCAAAAGCGCCGCCATTGCCCCGACCGCCTTTAGGTCGGCGGCGGTGACGGGTCTGCCCTCGGTGTCGAAGGCGACGACGATGCGAGCAAGGCGCTCCTTTAGGTCATGCAGCGACGAGGCAAGGCAGAGTATCGCCATGATCTCGCTTGCGACGGTGATGTCAAAGCCGTCCTCACGGGGAACGCCGTTTGCTTTGCCGCCGAGACCGTCTTTGATGCATCGAAGCTGCCTGTCGTTCATGTCCACACAGCGCTTCCAGCAGATGCTGCTTATGTCGATGCCGAGTGCGTTTCCCTGCCGAATGTGGTTATCGAGCATTGCGGCAAGAAGATTGTTCGCTGCGCCGACTGCGTGGATGTCTCCGGTAAAGTGGAGGTTAATGTCCTCCATCGGCACTATCTGTGCGTGACCTCCGCCCGTTGCGCCGCCCTTTAAGCCGAACACGGGTCCGAGCGACGGCTCACGCAGAGCCAGCACCGCAGATCTGCCCAAGCGCCGCAGTCCGTCGGCAAGACCGATGGTGACGGTCGTCTTGCCCTCGCCTGCGCTCGTCGGCGTAACGGCGGTGACCAAAACGAGCTTTCCGCTCTTTCCCGCACCGAAGTCCGGGGGAAGGCAAAGCTTTGCCTTGTATCTGCCGTAGCATTCCACAAGGCTTTCGTCTATGCCGGCGTCGGCTGCTATATCAAGTATCGGTCTGAGACCGTTTCTCCGTGCTATTTCAATGTCGGGCAAATACTCCATCGGCATACCTCCTTTTGCTGCATATCATATATAATAATTGCAAAACGGCCGTTTGTAAAGCCTATTGATACGGATTGAGTTTTGTGCTAAAATAAATGGGTATCCATGTTAGAGGTGATGAAAATGAATAGAAAAGTGGCATTGTTGCTTGTTTTCTGCATTATTTTGTCAATATTTGCGCTTGCCGCCTGCTCGAATGACGCTGAGTCCCATCCGGACAAGGCGAAGGAGAACAAGCCCACGGTGAGCGACAATCCGCTGCTGCCGAAGCCCTCAGAGGACCCGGAGCCTACCACGGTTTTGGGCGAAACGGAGGATGCCGGGAGCGAGTATATAGACAAGCTCGTGTTCATAGGCGACAGCACGACCTACGGCTTGAAGGCTTACGGGATGCTCTCCGGCGGCAAGGATACGCTTCAGGTCTGGACTCCCTCCAGCGGCACGCTTGCGCTGTTCAATCAGACCTGGGCCACCATAGTTTACCCGGAAACGGGTGAGGAGATACCCATCACCGAAGCGGTCGAGCGCAGACAGCCGGAGTACCTTGTGCTGACCATCGGCGTGAACGGCGTTTCCATGATGGACGAGGAGCAGTTCAAGGCGGATTACATCGACCTTGTGCAGCGCATACAGAAGGTAAGCCCCGACACCAAGATCATCTGCAACTCGATATACCCCGTGCAGGCAAGCTATGAGGCAAAGGATAACGGCATAAACAACACCGTCATCGAAAGGGCAAACGGCTGGATAAAGCAGATAGCCGAGGAGACGGGGACGAGGTATCTCGACAGCGCCTCCGTTTTGAAGGGAGAGGACGGCTGCCTTAACCCGGATTACGGCAACGGCGACGGGATACATCTCGGTCCCGCCGGCTTTGAAATAGTCCTTAACTACATCCGCACACACGCTTACAAGTAAGGAGTAAAAAACATGAAAAGAATAGCTGCACTTATTGCTGTGCTGGCGCTCATGCTCGGTCTTGCAGCCTGCACCGCCAACGACGAGAAGAAGCCCGTTAAGACCGTCGCCATGGAGACCGTCAAGGATGCCGTCTGCGAAGTTGCTCTTGCCGACGGCATGGAGGAGCTGAACGCAGACTATGTGAGCCGTATGCTCAAGCTGAATGACGGCGATTACGACAGCTGCTATGCTGCGATCTCAAGCGTCAGCATAAGCATCAACGAGTTCGGTGTTTTCAAGGCAAAGGACGCAGCTCAGGCTGCCGAGATCGAAAGCGCACTGAACAAGTACCTTGAGTATCGCAGGGAGATCTGGATGGACGAGTACCTTCCCAACGAGTACCCCAAGCTGGAGAACGCTTCGGTACACAAAGAGGGGCTGTACGTCTGCTACTTCATCCTTGACGACGATACCTCCGCTGCGGCGCTCAAAGCCTTCGAGGGCTGCTTCGAAAGCTGAGATAAACCGACACGGTAAAATAATCAAAACCTCTGCCAATGGCAGAGGTTTTGTTTATTTTACTTCCTGCGGCAGTCGACCTCGCAGACGGTGCAAAGCTCGCCGTCGCACATGACCGCAAGCGTCCAGAGACCCGCATCGTTGTGTGCGCAGGCGACGGGGGAGTCCCCCGCCTTGAGCGCACGCTTGTACATTATGCGGACGCTTAAAGGATCGCACCTGAGCGCCTCGTCGGGGATAAGCTCGGTCGCAAAATCAAGATAGGCCGTGTTGTGGACATGGCGGTTGTAGTCGAGATCGCTGCGGCGCAGCGCAAAGGGAACGGAAAGCTCAAAGCTTTCGGGGAGACGCAGCTTTGACCGCCGCATATCGAAGATGCCGTCCTGTTCGGGGCCGTATTTGTTCATAAGCTCCTCGCTTATGCGCACGACCCTGCCCCTGTCCACGTCGAGCAGGGAAAGCATGGTCTGACCCGTCACAAGCAGCTCGTCGCCGCACTTGAGCCGAAACTCACGCTCACAGCGGACGCAGGGAGCCTTTCCCCTTATATAGGTCTCCGCAAAAAGCGTCTCACCCCGCTTCGGCAGTCGTGAGATATTCAGCGACCACTCCGTGAGTATCCACTCGGCGCTGTGCATGAGCGTTTTAAGCTCAGAGTCCCGCACCGCATCGGCGTGATGGTCGGCACAGTTTTCAAAGAGCTTCAAAACCGAGGACGGCTTGAGCCTTGCGGAGCAATCAAAATCGTCAAGTCTGGTAATAACACGTTCACTGTAAATCATGGTGCACCTCCGATCATAATCAACATAATATAAAAGACTGCGTATTTCAATACGCAGTCTTGCGGCTTTGTATGAATTATATTGCCGAAGCGCAGACGGATATACAGCCTGCCGCCGGTGTGGGATCTCCGTCAATTCAGTATCGTTTTCTTCATGTCACCGTAGCGAGAGATAGTTTTTCATAAAACGCATGAGCATGGTCGCAACCTGCGCTCTTGTGGCGCTGTTTGCGGGTGCAAGCTCAATTGCGGATATGCCGTTGATTATCCGCTGACCGACCGCCCATTCAAGGGAGTAGACGTATGCCGAGCTTATGCCCTCGGAGTCGTTAAAGCGGCTGAGGTCTGCATGGATCTCGGCATCGGTGTCTCTGCCGATAAACGAGGCGTAGCGGCACAGGAAGGTCGCAAGCTGCTGACGGGTCAGCGTTTCCCTCGCACGGAAGGTGCCGTCTGCATAGCCGTTTGCGATCCTGTTGTGCGACGCCCAAAGTATCGCATCGTAGTAAGCGTTTTTCTCAAGGTCGGTAAAGGGATTTTCGTAGCCCTCGACCGAGGGGGAGCCGAAGAGCCTGTACAGCACCGTCACGAGCATACCTCGGTTCATTGTTGTGTTCGGCTCAAAGCTTGCGGTACTGACGCCGTTAAAGAGCTTGTTTGCGACAACATAGTCTATCGAGTCGTGCGCCCAGAAGCCGTAGCCCACGTCGGCAAACGCCTTGGAGGGGCAGTTCTCGCCGTAGGCGCAGGAGGGCGAAGGATCGGGAGAGGGCGAGGGATCGGGGGACGGTGACGGATCGGGAGAGGGCGAGGGGTCAGGAGAGGGCGAAGGGTCGGGCGTGGGCGAAGGATCGGGTGACGGCGAAGGATCGGGCGTGGGCGTCACCTGCGTCCAGCTTGCGGTGAGGGAGAGGTTCTTCGAGGCAACGGTGCTGCCCGTTATCTTCTCACCCCTTGCGTTTAACCAGCCGTTAAATATGTAGCCGTCCTTGGAGGCGGTGGGCAGGGAGCCGTAGGGCTGATCCTTGTAGTATGCCTTGACACGGTTGCCGCCCTGAATGCTGCCGCCGCCGGCGTCCATTTTAATGTACACGAAATCGGGGCAGCTTTCGCTGTCGCCGGGGTACACGCCGTAGAGCAGGATCTTTGCTTCCTCAAAGCGGCGGATGATGAGTCCGTCGTAGATTATGCCGCCTGCGCTGCAAATGACGGACATGGAGTCGGCAAGCTCCAAGGGGTCTACGCTGCGGAAGCCGTTTTTAACATACCTTGCAAGACGCCAAGAGCCGGCATAGCCCTCGACCCAGCCGGAGCCGAAGTTGTAGCTCAGGCTCAAAAGAGCGTCAAACTCGTTCTGCGTAAAAACATAGCCGTAGCGCTCGGAGAGCTTGCACACATAGGCCTCGAACACGGCGATGTCGTTTCTGAAATACTCGTCCGCCTGCTCTTGAGTTATGACCATGCCCTCGTAAATGTCGGGGGCGCAGTGACCGTAGCCTATGGTCCAGTAGGTCTCGCCGGGATTTTTGTATGCCTCAAGGCGCAGACCTTCCTTGTTTTTTATGTAGTTATACATCTTCTCACTGCCGGACTGCACGGACTCGGGCGGGTCGGCAAAGGCAGTGAGCGGGATAAGCGTCAGCAGCAGAATAAGGCAGAGAAACAGCGATATCGTGCGCTTCATTCGCATCCCTCCTTTTAAAGTTTTTAAACATTTTAACACACGCAGCGCTTTAAATCAAGCGTCGGCAGAATAAGGCAAAACCGTTCGGAAAAAGCTTCCGAACGGTTTTTTATATCACTCAATCTTTCTTTGCGGGGTTTAAGAATCTCCACACGAGTGCCGCCGCAGCGCCGCCGACGAGGGGAGCCACGATGAACACCCAAACGCACTTGAGGCTCTCGCCGCCGAGCAGAAGGGCGGGGCCGAAGCTTCTTGCGGGGTTGACGGACGTTCCGGTGAAGGGGATGCCGAGCAGATGCACGAGCGTAAGGCTCAGACCGATGACGATGCCGGCGAGGTGGGAATTTTCCTTCTTGCTCGTTGCGCCGAGAACGGAAAGCACGAACACGAAGGTCAAAACCGCCTCGATGACGAGGGAGATCTTGAGACTGGGAGCGTCGGGCGCACCGTAGATGTGGTTTGCGCCGAGACCGTAGGAGTCGCCGAGGACGAGCAGCAGCGCCCATGCGCCGGCTATAGCACCGATAAACTGCGCAGCAACGTAGCCGCAAAAGTCCTTAACGCTCATGCCGCCGGTGAGCAGCACGCCCAAGGAGACGGCGGGGTTTATGTGGCAGCCGGACACGTTGCCGATGGAGTACGCCATGGCGACGATGACGAGACCGAAGGCGAGCGCCGTTGCGACGTAGCCCGCATCGGGGAAAAGGCAACCGGTGACGGCGGCGACGCCGCAGGCGAAGAATACCAGCACACCGGTGCCGATGAACTCGGCGATGTACTTTTTGATGCTTTCCATTTACATACCTCCGTAATTAAAATATTGTAAGCTGATCTTCCTGCTCACGGATGCGGTCGATCCAGCATTTGTGGCACATTGCGACATAGCTGTCGTTGCCGCCGAGAAAGACCTGCGCACCGTGGGTGATTATCCTGCCGTTTGCATCGATCCTTGCGTTGACGGTCGCCTTTCTGCCGCAGGCACAGACCGTCTTTATCTCCGTGATGGAGTCGGCAAGCTCCATGAGCCGCCTTGCGCCGGGGAAAAAGTGGGTGAGAAAGTCCGTCCTCAGACCGAAGCAAAGCACGGGAACGTCCTCACTGTCGACAAGCTCACGGAGCTGATCTATCTGCTCCGGCGTGAAAAACTGCGCTTCGTCGGCAATGACGACGCTGCGGGCGCCGATCTTGCGATACTCCTCCAAAATGTTTTGCTCCGGCGTTATTATCTGAGCGGAGCGCTGAAGCCCGATGCGGCTGCGGATGATGTCCGCACCGTCTCTCGTGTCGGTACTGGGCTTTATGAGCCACACCGTCATACCAAGCTCCTCGTAGTTGAATTGGGTGATGAGCGCCTGAGCCGATTTCGACGAACCCATTGCGCCGTACTTGAAATAAAGCTTTGCCATATCCGTTTCCTTATCTTGAAAGATGCGCCCGCACCCGTTCGATGACCATTTCGAGTGCGACCTGATTGTGACCGCCTTCGGGGATGATGATGTCCGCCTTGCGCTTTGACGGCTCAACGAACTGCTCATGCATGGGCTTTACTGTCGTGAGATACTGATTCACGATGTTGTCGAGGCTCCTGCCCCTGTCCCGAACATCTCGGATGATACGGCGAAGGATGCGCACGTCTGCATCCGTATCGACATAGATCTTGATGTCCATGAGGTCGCACAGCTCGGGACTCTGGAAAATGAGGATGCCCTCCACGACGACGACCTTTGCGGGCTTCACCGTAACGGTCTTTTCGGAGCGGTCGTGTATTTTGTAGTCATACATCGGGCTTTGAATGCTTTCGCCCCGACGGAGCTTCTTTAAATCCTCGACCATAAGCTCGGTATCGAAGGCGTCCGGGTGGTCGTAATTGAGCTTGCTGCGTTCCTCGTAGCTCATGTTGTGATGCGCCTTGTAGTAGTTGTCGTGATAGATAACGCTCACATCGCCGCCGAAGTGCTGCATTATCTTGCGGGTGATGGTGGTCTTGCCGCTGCCGGTGCCTCCGGCTATACCTATTACTATAATATCGCTCATCTTTAGAATCTCCAACCCCAATATTTATTTTCCGTACAATCATATCACACATTTTGTATATGTGCAATTTGACTTTTCAATTTTCTCTGCTATAATTGGGCTGACAATAAAAACACAAAGGAGGAAGCATATGCCTATACCTACCCCTCATATCGCAGCCAAGGCGGGCGAGATAGCAAAGACCGTGCTTATGCCCGGCGATCCCCTGCGCAGCAAATTCATTGCGGAGAATTTCCTTGAGAACCCCGTTCTCGTGAACAACACGAGAGGTGTTCAGGGGCACACCGGAACGTGGAAGGGCGTTCCCGTCACCGTTATGGCGTCCGGCATGGGCATTCCGGCGATCGGAATATACAGCTACGAGCTGTACAATTTCTACGGCGTCGAGAACATCATCCGCATCGGCTCCGCCGGTGCGCTCAGAGACGACCTCAAGCTCATGGACCTCGTCATTGCTCAGGGCGCCTGCACCGATTCAAACTTTGTGCACCAGTTCGAGCTTAACGGCACCTTCGCCCCCATTGCGGACTACACCCTCATGTCCAAGGCGATAGAGGCTGCCGAGGAGCATGGCGCAAACATCCGTGTCGGCAACATCCTGTCGGGCGACAATTTCTACTCCCCCGAAGGCTGCGACGGCAACGACAAGTGGAAGAGGATGGGCGTCATGGCGGTCGAGATGGAGGCTGCCGGACTGTATATGAATGCCGCCTACGCCGGAAAACGTGCGTTGTGCATCTGCACAATCTCCGACCACATATACAGAGGAGAGGCACTGTCTGCCGAGGAAAGACAAAACTCCCTCACACAGATGATAGAGATCGCTCTCGACACGGCGGTCAAGATGGATAAAGTCTGATTTCACCGACATTGCGTGAAATTGCGTATTTTTATCTTGATTTAGTATAGCCCTTAGTGCTATAATACCTGCGGTACGAGTTATCGTACAATTAAATGATTGTACGCAAAAACAAAAATTTTTACGGAGGAAAAAACATGAAAAGATTCTTAGCGCTTCTTCTTGCTCTTTGCATGGTCTTCGCTCTCTGCGCTTGCGGCGGCGGCGACAGCGGCAAGAAGGAAGACCCCAATGCCAGCAACGACTATGAAGTCACCAACAAAGACTACAAGGTCGCAATGATCACCGACTACGGCGACATTACCGACAAGTCCTTCAACCAGACCACCTATGAAGCTTGCAAGGAGTTCTGCAAGGACAACGGCGTGGCATTCAAGTACTACAAGCCCACCGACAACAACACCGACGCTCGCGTTAAGTCCACCGAGCAGGCAATTTCCGAAGGCTACAACATCATTGTAATGCCCGGCTACGCTTTCGCAGGCACCCTCGTTGAGGTTGCTCCTCAGTACCCCGATGTTAAGTTCGTCGCACTCGACGTCGCACTCGGCGACCTCCTCGAGGCCGCTGTCGGCGCAGCAGGCGAAGTGTATGACTTCAATCCCTCCAACTGGGAGCTCGCAGACTACTTTGACATGAGCAATGTATACTGCGCAGTTTACCAGGAAGAGCTCTGCGGCTACATGGCTGGTTATGCAGCAGTTCAGTTCGGTTACACCAAGCTCGGCTTCCTCGGCGGCATGGCAGTTCCCGCAGTTATCCGTTACGGCTACGGCTTCGTCCAGGGCGCTGACGCAGCTGCACAGGAGCTCGACAAGCAGATCGAGATCAACTATGTCTACGGCGGCCAGTTCTTCGGCGACGCTGACATTACCGCAGTTATGGATACCTGGTACCAGGGCGGCACTGAGGTCGTCTTCGCTTGCGGCGGCGGCATCTACACCTCCGCAGCTGAGGCAGCTGCAAAGGCAGACGGCAAGGTCATCGGCGTTGACGTTGACCAGGCTGCTATCATTGACGACTACGGCGAAGGCATGACCGTTACCTCCGCAATGAAGGGTCTTGCTCCCACCACCATCGACACCCTCAAGGGCATCGTTGCAGGTAACTGGGACAAGTACGCCGGCAAGATCCAGACCCTCGGCCTCGTAAGCGGTGAGGATCCCACTCTCAACTACGTACAGATCCCCATGGAGAGCACTCAGTGGACCTCCGAGTTCGGTAAGGAAGACTACATCGCACTCGTAGCAAAGATGTTCGCAGGCGATATCACCGTTTCCAACGACGTCACTGCAATGCCCAAGGTTTCCGCCAATACCACCATTGACGACCAGGGCAAGATCAAGTAATTAACCCCTGAGATTTAACTCAAAGCAAAAAGGACAGGCTCTTGCCTGTCCTTTTTTTACGCTGATTCGCCGTGCGGGTTATCTGCTTCTGTAAATCGGGCACTTTTCAAATTCATTGCCGTACTCTGCGTTACAGGTGTATTTCACCTGCGTGTCATAAGGACCGAAACGCTTGCCGCATTTCGTGCATGTCCACTCGTCTCCGCTTCTGCTGAGACAGTTTGTGCTTTTGTAATCCAGATAATAACAACGTGCCATGGTATATCCCCCTTTCATTTTGTACATATACTATATGACAAGATGTCATAATTGTCAAGAACGAATATGACATAATGTCATTTGGTGATGAAATGCAAAACAGGCTGAAGGAATTAAGAAAAAGCAGAGGATATACGCAGGTCGCCCTTCAAATGCAGACGGGCATCGAGCAAGCACTGCTTTCGAAATTTGAAAACGGGGAGCGAATACCGCCTACAGACACGCTTTTGCGCTTGGCGGTGTTTTACAATGTCAGCATTGACTATATTCTTTGCAGGACGGACAAGCCGGAAGTTAACAGATGAAAGCGAGAATTCACGTTGTTGAATCTCGCTTTTTTCGTTGTCAGGCAAAATTCGATGCTGGGCGTATATAATTTTTTTCACAAATTTTTGTCAAGGGGCTTGAAATTCTCAAAAAGTGTGCTATTATTAAGCATAGATTAGCACTCAAACCAAATGAGTGCTAAATCGACGAAATGTTGTATATTTTTATTGGAGGTAATATATATGAAGCTCAAACCTTTGGCAGACAGAGTCGTGCTTACTCAGGAGAAGGCGGAGGAAAAGACCCAGAGCGGTATCTTCCTTGCCGCTTCCGCTCAGGAGAAGCCCGAAATATATGAGGTCGTTGAGGTCGGCCCCGGCGGTATCGTTGACGGCAACGAGGTCACTATGATCGTGAAGCCCGGCGACAAGGTGCTGCTTGCAAAGTACGGCAACAACAAAATCAAGCTCGACGACGTGGAGTATACCATCGCACGCCAGTCCGAAATTCTTGCAATAGTGGAGTAAGGAGGCATTTATCATGGCAAAGCAGATAATTTACGGCGAGGAAGCTCGCAAGGCAATAGAAAGAGGCATTAACCAGCTTGCGGATACCGTCAAGATCACCCTCGGGCCCAAGGGCCGCAACGTGGTGCTTGACAAGAAGTTCGGCGCTCCGCTCATCACCAACGACGGCGTTACCATCGCAAAGGAGATCGAGCTTGAGGATCCGTTCGAGAACATGGGCGCACAGCTCATCAAAGAGGTCTCCACCAAGACAAACGACGTCGCCGGTGACGGCACCACCTCTGCGACCGTGCTTGCACAGGCTATGATCCACGAGGGACTTAAAAACCTCGCAGCGGGCGCAAATCCCATGACCATGAAGAAGGGCATCGCAAAGGCGGTCGACGCAGCGGTCGCAGCCATCAGAGAAAACTCTCAGCCCGTTTCCGGCTCCGGCGACATCGCCCGTGTCGGCGCTATCTCCAGCGGCGACGAGCATATCGGCGAGCTGATCTCCGAGGCAATGGAGAAGGTTTCTCAAAACGGCGTCATCACCATTGAGGAGTCCAAGACCGCCGAGACCTACAGCGAGGTCGTCGAGGGCATGCAGTTTGACAGAGGCTATTTAAGCCCCTATATGGCGACCGATACCGAGAAGATGGAGGCGGTGCTTGACGATGCACTCATCCTCATCACCGACAAGAAGGTCACCAACATTCAGGAGATCCTCCCGCTGCTTGAGCAGGTCGTCAAGGCAGGCAGAAAGCTGCTCATCGTTGCGGAGGACATCGAGGGCGAGGCTCTTGCGACCATCATCCTCAACAAGCTCAGAGGCACCTTCGTGTGCGTGTGCGTCAAGGCTCCCGGCTTCGGCGACAAGCGCAAGGAAATGCTTCAGGATATAGCTATACTCACCGGCGGTCAGGTCATTTCCTCCGACCTCGGCATGGAGCTTAAGGATGCCGACATTTCCCTCCTCGGTCAGGCACGTCAGGTCAAGGTCACCAAGGAAAACACCGTCATCGTTGACGGCGCAGGCTCCGGCGAGGAAATTAAGGCCCGCATCGCTCAGATAAATGCTCAGATCGAGACCACCAACTCCGAGTACGACAAGGAGAAGCTCCAGGAGCGCCTTGCAAAGCTTGCAGGCGGCGTTGCGGTCATCAAGGTCGGCGCAGCGACCGAGACCGAGATGAAGGAGAAGAAGCTCCGCATCGAGGACGCACTCAACGCAACGAGAGCTGCCGTCGAGGAAGGCATCGTCGCAGGCGGCGGTTCCGCTTACGTCATGGCATCCAAGGCTGCCGACGAGCTTACCGCAGCTCTTGAGGGCGACGAAAAGACCGGCGCTGCCATGATCGCAAAGGCACTCAAGGCGCCCATCATGCAGATCGCCGCAAATGCGGGACTTGAAGGTGCGGTCATCCTCAACAAGGTTTACGAGAGCGATGAGCCCAACTTCGGCTACGACGCCGCAAACGACGTCTACGGCAACATGATCGCCATGGGCATCATCGACCCGACCAAGGTCTGCCGCAGCGCACTTGAAAATGCCGCAAGCGTCGCCTCGATGGTGCTGACCACCGAGAGCCTCGTTACCGACATTCCCACTCCTCCCGCACCCGCAGCTCCGGCTCCGGACATGGGCGGAATGTACTAAGATACAACGCAAAGCTTTGAAAAACGGCGTCTGTCTAAATGACAGACGCCGTTTTTTGCGTGATCCGATAAAATTTGTAAACAAATCGTGTGGCAGAAATGCGTAAATCCGGATTTTATGGATTACGCATTTACTTTTTCGGAAGAAGGTTGATTTTTATGGACGCCGGAAATCAGTTTTTGGGGACGGAGCGCGTGAGCAAGCTTATGCGCCAGTACGCCATCCCCTGCATCATCTCGCTCTTGGTGGGCGCACTGTATAACATCATTGACCAAATATTCATTGCAAACGCAAGCTATCTCGGCTCTTACGGCAATGCCGCAAATACGGTCGTTTTCCGCTGACCGTTGTGGCGTTGGCTGTCACCCTTATGATCGCCACCGTCGCAGGTGCGATCACCAACCTTATCCTCGAACCGATGCACATAGGCAGTGTAAAAAGCGAGGTGCGCATCCTGGGAAGGGACTCAAAGCAGGACGTTGTGCGGCTCTGCCCCATGGAACCCGTTGAAAACGGCGACAAGGTGTTTTAAGGCGTCAGGATCAAATAATTACTTGAAATCGGAACGGATAACGGTTATTATAGATAAGGGATAAGAGTTGAGAAAGGTTTGAGGTGTTCCGATGAAAAAGCTGTTTAAATTATTGCCGCTGCTGCTTGCGCTCCTTGTGTTTTGCGCCTGCACCGCAAATCCGAAGGACTTTGAGGCTGCCGGACTTACGATCACGCTGACCGACGATTTCGCACGGGAGGATTCGCTTAACGAGGGGCAGGATGCGGTTTTCGTCAGCGACGATGCCGTGGTCTCCGTGTTTTGCGAGAGCTTCAAAACTCTCGGCGTGGACTCGTCGCTTTCCGAGGAAGACTATGCTCAGATCCTTAAACTCACAAACGACATTGAAGCGACGGTCATGCACAAGGGGGATTACATTTACTTCCAGTACGAGGCGAGCGAAAAGGATGCGGATTACAAGTATCTCGCCGTCGTGTACAAGGCGGACGACGCCTTCTACATGGTGCAGTTCGGCACCTTTGCTGAGCTTTTTGACGCTCAGCTTGAGACCTTCTGGGGCTACGCCGAGTCGGTCAAGGTCTGACATTAGTAAGAATAAAAACCCTCGGAAATGCTTTGCATTTCCGAGGGTTTTTATTCACTTTTTCAGGCTTCCGCTTTCATTGCGAGGAAGGCGTTTATGAAACCGTCAATGTCGCCGTCCATGACGTTCTGTATATTTCCGTTTTCAAAGCCCGTGCGGTGGTCCTTCGCCAGTGTGTAAGGCATAAAGACGTAGGAGCGAATTTGACTGCCCCACTCGATCTTCTGCTGGACGCCCTTTATGTCGCTGATCTTCTCAAGATGCTCACGCTCTTTGATCTCCGCAAGCCTTGCACGAAGCATATTTTTGCAGTTTTCGAGGTTTTGGAAGTGCGAACGCTCGACCTGCGACGCAACGACGATGCCCGTCGGGATATGGGTCAGACGGACTGCGGAGGAGGTCTTGTTGACCTTCTGACCGCCGGCGCCGGAGGAACGGTAAACGTCCATCTTGATGTCCTCGTCACGCAGCTCTATCTCATTATCATCGCTGATCTCGGGCATGACCTCGACCGCCGAAAAGGAGGTGTGCCGTCTGCCGGAGGCGTCGAACGGGGAGATGCGGACAAGGCGATGTATGCCATGCTCGCTCTTTAAGAAGCCGTATGCATTTTCGCCCTCGATCATTATTGTGGCGCTCTTTATGCCCGCCTCGTCCCCGTCAAGGTAGTCCATGAGCTTCACGTTGTAGCCGTGGCGATCCGCCCACATATTGTACATACGGTACAGCATCTGCGTCCAGTCCTGCGCTTCGGTGCCGCCGGCGCCTGCGTGGAAGGTCAAAATGGCGTTGTTTGCGTCATATTCGCCGGTGAGCAGGGTGCTGAGCCTCGTCTCCTCAAGCTTTTCGGCAAAGTCCGCATAATCCGTCTGAAGCTCGCCGAGCATCGAGTCGTCGTTTTCCTCAAGCGCCATTTCGCAGAGAGTGTACATATCGTCCCACTTCGAGCAAAGCGAAGCATAGTTTTCGGTTTTGGATTTGAGCTGCTTTAAGCGCTTCTGCACACGCTGAGAATTTTCAACGTCGTTCCAAAAGCCGTCCCTTGCGCTTTGACCCTCAAGCTCCTCGATCTCCTTCTCTGCGGCTTCAAGGTGCAGAGCGGAGCGAAGATCGTCAAGCGTCGGCTTGAGCGCATTGAGCTTCACCTTGTATTCTTCAAATTCAAGCATCATTATCATTCCTTTGTGATTCTCGGATTTATTCTATCATATCATTATACATTAAATCACAGTCTATGTAAACCCCCGTCCTGCGAAGGGGACAGAAAAAGAACCAAAAGCTCTGCTTTTGGTTCTTTTTTATTGCTTTATTCTTCGGCTTCGGGCTTCGGGTGGACTTGCACGAGGATCTTTTCCACTCGCAGACCGTCCATTTGCAGGACGGTGACGGTGAAGTTCTCGTACTCGAAGCTGTCGCCCACCTTCGGGAAGCTGCCGAACATCTCGATCGTCCAGCCGCCGACGGTGTCACTTTCAAAGTCGAAGTCCTCCTCGTTAAGCTCCATAAGCTCAATGAAGTCGGAGATCACCATGTCGCCGTCAAGCTCAAAGCGTCCGTCCGGACGCTCGACGATCTCCTCCTCGACCTCGTCGGTCTCGTCCCAGATCTCGCCGACAAGCTGCTCCAGAACATCCTCCATCGAGAGAACGCCGAGGGTGCCGCCGTATTCGTCAACGACGACAGCAAGGTGCTGCTTTGCACGGCGCAGCTCGCTCAGCACGGCGGGCAGCTTCATCGTTTTGTAGACGTAGCAGACCGGCATGAGCAGGCTCCGTATGTCGGGCTTTTCGTCCCCTGCAAGCGCCTTTAGGAAGTGGTTAAGATACAGAACACCGATAATGTTGTCAACGCCGTCCTCATAAACGGGGAGTCTTGAGTAGGGCGACTCGTCAATGGTCTTGAGCAGTTCGTCCCAGTCGTCCTCAATGTCGAGAGCGAGCATATCGACCCTTGCGGTCATGACCTCGGACGCCATGACGTCGGAGAAGTCGATCGCCGCCTGTACAAGCTCGGAGCGGTCCTCGTCAAGCACGGATTCGTCTTCCGCCGTCTCGATGATGGAAGTAAGCTCTTCGACTGCATCGTCGTCGGATGCGTCGGTGCGCTCGCCCTTGAGGGGCAGGCAGATGAGGCGGATGAGTCCCACGACGAGCATGATGAGCGGCTTAAACAGCACGCTGAGAATGCGGATAAAGTAGGCGTGGCGCAGCGCTATACGGTTTGCACTGTTTTTTGCGACGATCTTGGGGATCGTCTCGCCGAAGATGATGACGAGCGTCGTGATAACGACGGTCGAGACCCATGCGTATCCGTCGCCTAAAAGCTCCATGACGGCAAGCGAGCCGAGCGAGGATGCAGCGATGTTAACAAGGTTGTTGCCGATGAGGATCGTCGAAAGCGTATCGTCAAAGCGCTCGACGATCTTGACTGCGGCGGCGGCACGCTTTGAGCCGTCGTCGCTTGCATTCTCAAGCCTTACCCGATTGCAGGCGGAGTACGCCATTTCGGAGGATGAGAAGAAGTTGGAGAAAAACACGCAGACCAAAATGGCTGCAAGATATATGCCGAGCATCAGCGACCGTCACCTCCTTCCGGGATGCGGGAGACCGTGAGGCGCATAATGCGGTTGTGTACCATTTCCGTGACCGTGAGCTTCAGCCCGTGATACTCAAAGCTGTCGCCGAGCTGTGGGATGGCTGCAAAGCGCTCATATGCCCACTTGCCGAGCAGCTTGTTTGCAAATTCGGGGTTCTCTTCGGGGTCCTCGAACTCGACAAGCTCGAAAACGTCGGTAAGCGCCATTTCCGCATCGCAGTCCCAAGAGCCGTCGGGCAGGGGGCGGTACGGCTCATGCACAACGTCGTCCTCGTCCCAGATTTCGCCCACAAGCTCCTCAAGAATGTCCTCGACCGTGACGACACCGAGGGTGCCGCCGTAGCTGTCGGTGACTATCGCCATATTGAGGCGGCGTTTGCTCATAACGGAGAGCAGGTCGTCTATCATCATGGATTCGTGGACGAAGTACGCCTCGTCAAGAAGCGGGCGTATATCGTCGCCGACGCTGCCGTGCAGGTAGGCTTTTATGAAGGTTCGTATCTGAAGTATTCCAATAATGTTGTCGATGTTGCCCTCGTAAACGGGAAGGCGGGAGTGCTTCACGCTTCGTATGTAATCGAGAACGTCGGCGCTGCTCATTGAGACGTCGACTGCGGCAAGATCGACTCTTGAGGTGAGAATGCTCTCGACCGTCGTGCCGCCAAACTGGAGGGCGGAGGATATAAGCTCGCCTTGCTCCTCACGCAGACTGCCTTCCTCGGTCATGTCCTCGATGATGTCGTAAAGCTCATCCTCGGTGACGGATATCTCAGGGTCGCTTTTGACGAAGCGGGCGGCAAAGTTGCCGATGGCGGACAGGAGCATGGCAAGCGGCTTAAACAGCCACATGAAGATGCTCAAAGTGCCCGCAACGGCGAGAGAGATGGTTTCACTGTACTTTTTCGCAATGCTCTTCGGCAGCATTTCGCCGGCGAAGAATACCACGAGGGTCGTGACGAAGGTGCTGATCGTGACCGCAGCACCGACGTCGCCGCCGCTTGCGGAAACAAGCTTCGTCACGGTTACGGTGACGATCGTTGCGGCGCTGATGTGAACGATGTTGGTGCCTATGAGGATCGTGGTTATTGCACGGTCGAAGTTATCAAGCACCCAAAGGGCTTTCTTTGCACGACCGTCTCCGCGGTCGGCTCTGGTTTTGATGCGCACTTTCGAAACGGAGGCTATCGAGGTCTCCGCCAGAGCGAAATATGCGGCAAGAAGAAGTAATATTGCAAGAATTGCAATTATCGGCGATAATTGACTACCGTCTCCATCCATTTTAGGATTAACACACTCCAATCAATTTGGTATTAAAGGTAAGTATAACATAGCTGCAAACGAACGTCAACATCAACAGAGGGCGCAAGTGTCGGGGAGCGGAAGAAAAATCGCCACAGGGCGGGGGAAGTGGGCGGCGGAATAAAAACGGCAAAAATTACGCTGCGGGTATTGACTTGAGTATTAAGCTGTGCTATACTGTTAGAGCTTTAGGAAAGCAGAATATCGCGGAGTGGAGCAGTTCGGTAGCTCGTCGGGCTCATAACCCGAAGGTCGTGGGTTCAAATCCCTCCTCCGCAACCATATCGAGCGGATGTAACTGATTTCAGTTACATCCGCTTCTTTTTTACCTGAAAGTATTGACACGGGCATCATTCGTGAGTATACTATGATGATTTAGCGAGAAACGCTGAATGGGTGGCATGGGAAGAGAAAGGATTCATAATATGAAACACGATTTCAAGTTCATATCTAAACATTCCCCACAGGTTAAGTCTGCCTATTCTGACCTTATGGAAATTCTCAGTCTTGTTCATGATGATTTGCGGAAGCAATACACTTTTCAGCACGAGCCTGTTGGCAGTTACTCTCGAAATATGATAACCTATGATGCAAAATCAAATATCGGTTTCGATTTTGACATCAATATTTATCCCAACGATGAAGAAAATCGCTTCACTGCAAAACAGATTAAATTACTGTTCAAGCAATCATTGGATAAATTTGCGCATCGGTATGGCTACGACTTTGCCGAAGACTCAACTCGCGTCTTAACCATCAAAGTTAAGGACCGAAAAAATTCCCGTATACTTCACAGCGTTGATTTTGCTTTTGTAAATGACTATGAAGACGACGATGGATACGATTGTCAGGAGTACATTCACTATAACAAGAAGCAAAATGCTTATTCATGGTCAGAACAGTCTCAAGGATTCTATATGCTTCCGGAACGCTTTCAATGGATAAAAGATAATGGATTGAAAGGCGCGCTGTACACACTATACATCCGCAGGAAAAATAACAATGATGACCCAAACAAGCATTCCCGTTCACTATTCGCCGAAGCGGTCAATGCTTGTTATAATGAGAATTGTGATGAATAGGTTTTTGTGTCCGGAGCAGGTTTACGCCTGCTCCATTTCTTCTTCCTCAAAAGAATCATCATCCGCGTTGTATCCCTCCGAGAACAGCTCTTTCAGACTATCCGACGGCTCGCAGGAAACATACTCAATGGCGACACCCTCACGGATGTCGGCAGTGTAGTTCGGATGGCACTGCGTGGGATCAATGTCCAGATACCCGACGAACTTGTAGTAGATGACAAGTCGTTGGGTTTTGTTTTTGCCCGTCCCCTGCGTTTCGTACACATCGATGTGGTCAATCAGCTCGTTCAACACCTGTTTGGTCAGCGTCCGCATTTCCATGAACTTGCGTATCGCATGGATGAACTCTTCCCGCTCGTTTTCCTTTTCGCCCATTTCGGTCAGCTTCCTGCGCAGCTTCAGAATCTTCTTTTGCAGCTGCTCACGCTCATCGGAATATTCCTGCGAAAGAACACAGTAGTTATCCTCTGAGGCCTTGCCGCTGAGCTTGTCCTCATAAAGCGTTTTCAGTAGCTTGGGAATGATCTCAATACGCATTTCTGACTTGCGCAGCTCGGACTGAACTGTTTTCTTTTCACTCTCCACCTGCTTAATGCTTCTGCGGGCCAGAATTTCGGCAAAGCGGTTTTCATCGGCTATGAGGTATTCCGCAAGCCTCCTTAGCTCCATTTCCACCACCGCTTCCACCGCATCCGCACGGATGTAGTGGCGGGTAAGGCAGGTACCGCGGTAGTCCTTCACATAGTTGGAGCATGAAAAGTAATGAATGTCCCTGTTCTGCGTGTTGGTGTGGTACCAGAGCTTGCTGCCGCAATCCGCACAGCGGAGGATGTCGCAGAATATGCTCTTCGGACCGTTTATCTCCTTCGGCGCGCGCTGGTGCGTGCTTTTCAGCCTTTTCTGCACCTTTTGGTAGGTGTCGCGCTCAATGATTGCCTCGTGCCTGTCTTCAAACACCATCCAGTCCTCTTTGGGGTTGTCAATACGGCGGTGGTTTTTGAATGACTTGGAGCGCGTTTTGAAATTCAGCACATCGCCGCAGTATTCCTGCCGCGTCAGGATACCGTGGATGGTGCTCGATTTCCATTTGTACGGATTCGGCTGGCTTTTCTTGCCGCCGCGATTGATACCTTTGGACGCCCAGTACGCCGTACAGTTCAGGTGCTGCTCCTCCTGCATGATCCTTGCAATGGTGTCCTCGCCGTTGCCGTCCAAATACAGCTTAAAAATCTCCCTGACGACCGATGCGGCCTCCGGGTCGATAATCCAGCGCTTCTTGTCCTGCGGGTCTTTCACATAGCCGTATGGGGGTTGGGAGAGCGGCTCGCCTGCTCTCCCTCTGGTATTGTGCGCAGACCGCACCTTGCGGCTGATATCCTTGGCGTACAGCTCGTTCATGATATTCTTGATGGGGATAAAATCGTCCATGTCCGTTGCCCCGTCAACGCAGTCCACATTATCGTTGATGGCGATAAAGCGGACATTGTGGTCGGGAAAATAGTTTTCGGTGTAATATCCCACCTGCAGGTATTCACGCCCGAAACGGGACATATCCTTAACGATGATCGTGCTGACATATCCCATTTCGATATCATCGAGCAGTTCCTGAAAGCCCGGTCGGTTGAAATTCGTGCCGGTGTAGCCGTCATCCACATAGAACTTTGTGTTGCCCATGTGGTTTTCCTTGGCATA
>SAMEA3663036__coassemble_173_pt1 | contig 31699 bp, 30 predicted proteins | sample SAMEA3663036__metabat2_low_PE_023 | metagenome-assembled genome bin SAMEA3663036 (sample SAMEA3663036) | pig gut metagenome | biome: pig gut; feature: pig-associated habitat; material: faeces | place: France | collected 2012 | reverse complement strand
GGCGACACGGTAGCCGTCCGCCTCAAGCACTCTTGCGATGACCGCCGGACCGAAGCTCGGGTGATCGACATATGCGTCGCCGGTGACGAGCAGAAAGTCGTACCACCACCAGCCTCTCTCCTGCATATCTTCTTTTGAAACGGGCAAAAACTCAAAGTTCATCGTATATCTCTCCGTGATACCAGCCGGAGGTGCCGTTGTGCTTCACAAAATAGCCCCGACTTGTTTTTTCGACTATGCTGACGGTGTCACCCGGTTTAAGCTCCGGCTCGTAATCGGTGCAGTCGTTGCACTCGACAAGCTCCCCGTCACCGTAAAGGTACTTCGTTAAAATGTCCATCTCGTAGCCGGTGCGGACGTGGCGGCAGTGCGAAAACTCGTCGCCTCGGTGCAGCACCTGCACCCTGTTGTCGCCCCAGCGTATGTAGTAGGAGCGTCTGCTTTCGCTCTGTCCCGTGCGCACCTTCGCCGTAGGGAACCTGTCCCACGACTGCCAGTGAAAGTCCTCGCTCCCCTCGTGAGGGATGATGAGGGCGTTTAGCTGTCCGTCGTCCTTTAAAACGCAGCCGCCGTCTATCGAGATGATGCGGTGAGTGCGGTCGATGATCGGGTTTGCGCACACACGGTCTTTAAGATAGAGCATCACGGGCCAGTGTCCGACGATGACCCACTTGTCAAAGCTGTAGCCTTGGCTCATAAAATCGTCAAACTTCATGCAGTCGCCCGCCATTTGTTCGCCTATGGGTACGTCGGGGCGGATGCCGCCGTGAACGAAGATGCAGTGCGGCGTTTCGATGACGTGCGGCAGCGCACGCAGGAAGGCAAACTCCTCACTGTACCTTTCCGCAAGCATCGGTAAAAGTGCGGGAATATCCGTTTCCTCGTCGGGGGAAACGCCGCAGTCTGTGAGCATATCCCAGATAAGCCCGCTTTTTCGGGAAAGCAGGTAGCTTCTGAGCGACTTTGCCGGAAAGACCCCGTCCACGGAGTCCTGCCAGCCGTCGCAGTTTCCGCACAGAGGATGAACGTCGTAATCCTTTGAAAGCTGCATGATATAGCGCAGCGTATCGAGACTGCGCTCGCCCTTTTCGAGAAAGTCGCCGCAAAGCACCAGCACATCGTCGGGCGTAAGTTCGATCTTTTTAAGCAGCGCCGTGAAGTATTGCAGGTTTGCGTGTATGTCGGATATGACTATAATGCGTCTGCCGCTCGTGTCAAGGCGTTCGATTTTTGCGTTTTCCGTCCACATCAGATCTTCTTCTCCATAAGATACAGCGGAGCGCCGCAGCCGGGCACCGTGTTTATCCGTTCAAAGCCGTAATGCCCGTAAAAGCCGATGGCGTGGGAGTTCTCGGACGAGACGTACAGCCGCACGGCGCTTCTGCCGAGCTGCTGGTAGTTTACTATCGCCCTGCCGAGAAGCTGTATGCCGAGGCCCTTGCTGCGGTACTTTTCCCGCAGACAGATGAGGCTTATCCAGCCGTAGCCGGAGGCTCTGCCCCGACGGGGGTCGAGGTCGATGATGCCGACAAGCGTCCCCTTTGTGTCGTATGCGCCGAGAACGGATTTGGGGTCGCACTCGATGTGCGCCAGTGCGTCCTTCACATAGCCCTCCGCCTCGAAGCCTATGAGATTTCCGTGCGCTGCAAGCCAGCTTTCGGCGTAAAGCTCGGCGTAAAGCTCGGGGTCTTTTGCAACGTCAAACGGCTCAAAGTACAGATTCTGCTCGTCCTTACCGCCGTTTTCGCTTTTCCACCAGCTCTGCTTCGAGAAGGTCGAAAGCTCCGGCGGAAGGTGCGAGTTATCGTTATAATACTTCACCGAAAAGCTTCCGTTTTCGTACTCGACGAGGGAGACGGCGGTGTTGTCGCCGTGGGGCAGCGTGCGGATGTTCTCGGACTTGACATCCAAAAGCTTTGCAAGAAAGCTCCTTATTGCCATGCCGTGGCTCACGACGGCGACGGTCCTTCCGGGGTTTTCCTCCGCAATGCGCAAAATGGCATTATACACCCTGTCCGTACACTCGGCAAAGGTCTCCGCCCCCGGCGCACGCCAGCGCATGGGGTCGTTGTTAAAATAGCTCATCTGCACGGGGTCAATGTGATCCAAGTCGCCGAAGCTCAGCCCTTCGCACTCGCCGAGGTTTATCTCACGCAGCTCCGGCATTTTTATGAGCGGCAGCTCGTGATACCTCGTTATCGCCGACGCCGTGGTGACGGTGCGGCGCAGGTCGCTCGAATACAGTGCGTCGAGCGGAACGTCCCGAAAGCGCTCGGAAAGAGCGTCTATCTGTCGCTCCCCACGTCCCGTGACGGCGGCATCCATCTGTCCCTGCACGATACGGTAGAGGTTTCCCTCGGCTTCGGCGTGTCGTATGAGAAAAATCTTAGTCATAATTTGTTACCTTCGTTGACCGAATATTATAAATACTATATAATTATATAATGGATTTTAATTAAAAACAAGGAGCTTGCCTTGAAAGTTTTACATCTTATATCGGGAGGAGACTCCGGCGGTGCCAAGACGCACGTTCTGTCGCTGCTCTCAGACCTCAACAAAAGCATACAGGCGGATCTCGTCTGCTACATGGAAGCGGGCTTTTCCGAGGAGGCAAGGCAAAGGGGCATCCCCGTTACCGTGCTTTCCGGCGGCTTTGCATCGGGACTTCGGGCGACGAAGAGGATCATACGGGACGGCGGCTATGAGCTTGTGCATTGCCACGGCAGCCGTGCAAACCTCATCGGCTGCATACTGAAGCGGGACTTTGACATTCCCTTCATCAGCACCGTCCACAGCGACTATAAGCTCGACTACCTCGGTCGTCCGCTCGCTCAGATGAGCTACGGCGTACTCAACGGGATCGCCCTGCGCAGGATGGACTACCGTGTCTGCGTCTCCGATCAGATGCTCGATACGCTGATCTCACGCAGGTTTAAGCCCAACGATATGTACGCCATATATAACGGCATCGACTTCTCAATGCCGCCGCCGAAGCTTGACCGCACGCAGTGGCTCTCGTCTATAGGCTGCGACTTTGCCCCCGACGACATTATCGTCGGCATCGCCGCCCGTCTTGACCCGGTGAAGAACGTCTCCGCACTCGTGAGTGCGTTTGCCGAGGCTTCACGCACAAATCCCAAGCTCAAGCTCTTCATCGCCGGAGAGGGACAGGAGCGTGAGGCGCTCGGCGCTCTCGCCGAGGAAAAGGGCGTTGCGGACAAGGTGTTCTTCGCAGGCTGGCTCTCGCCCATGGACGGCTACTATTCCAGCGTTGACATTAACGTCATCTGCTCCCTCTCCGAGACCTTCCCCTACGCCGTCACCGAGGCAGCCCGTGCAAGGATACCGACCGTCGCAAGCCGTGTCGGAGGTCTGCCGAAGCTCATAATCCCCGAAAAGACGGGACTGCTGTTCGAGCCGACCGACATCGAGACCCTTGCCAAGTGCCTTTCCCGCCTTGCGGGGGACGCCGAGCTGCGCAAGAGACTCGGCGATGCGGTCTATGAAAAGGCGCACAGGGAGTTTTCAACCGAGAACACCTGCCGTCGGCAGCTTGAGATATACGCTTCCGTCATCCGCCGCTACAAGGCAAAGCGCAGTAAGCTCCGCTGCGGAACGGTCATCTGCGGGGCATACGGTCACGGCAACGTAGGCGACGAGGCAATACTTGCGGAAATGATCCGCCAGCTGCACGCCGTCTCGCCCGACATGGAGGTGACGGTCATCTCCAAAAATCCGAAGAAAACAAAGCACCTGCACAAGGTCAACGCCCTTGCACGGAGCAACATCCTCGGCATCGAGCGTCTTTTCCGACGCACGAAGCTGTATATAAACGGCGGCGGCAGTCTCATTCAGGATGTGACGAGCCGCAGGAGCCTTTACTACTACCTCTACACCATAGCGAGCGCCAAGAAAAAGGGCTGCTCCGTTCAGATGTACGGCTGCGGCATAGGTCCGCTGCTGTACGATGTCGACCGCAGAAAGTCGGCACACGTCATCGACCGCTACGTCGATACCGTGACGCTGCGTGACCCGGACAGCCTGAGAACGCTTAAAGCCATGGGCGTTACGAAGCCGAAAACGCTACTTGCCGCAGACCCCGTCGTCTCGGTCGAGCCGGCGGACGATGCGCAGGTCATAAAGCTTATGAAGGAGTACGGCATGGAGCCGAAGGGCAGCTATATCTGCCTGAGTCTGCGCCGCTGGCGGGGCTTTGAGGACAAGGCGCCGGAGATCGCCGAGGCACTCAAAAGCATAAACCGCCGCTTCGGTCTCATTCCCGTGTTCCTTCCGATGAACGCAAACGAGGACGAGGGCGCAAACCACCTTGTCGCCGATCTGTACGGCGAAAAGCACATCAGGCTCGACGTCATCAAAACGCCGGAGCTTGCGATGGGGCTTATGTCCCGCATGAAGGTGGTCGCCGCCATGCGTCTGCACACACTGCTGTACGCCGCAAACTGCGAAACGCCGCTCGTCGGCATCAGCTACGACCCCAAGGTCACGTCGTTTATCCGCTACACCGGCAGCGGTATAGCGCTTCAGCTTGAGGAGCTCAGCGCCGAAATGCTCGAAGCGGCGGTCGCCACGGTGTACGCAGAGCCGAGGCAGCAGAGCGAGAGACTTACACTAAAGACCGCCGAGAGGAAGAACATAGAGCAGGCGGCAATGCTTTATAACGCATAGTTTATGGAGGAGATGGCGATGATAAGAACAGCCGTTTTGGTATCCGGCAACGGAGCAAGGCTTCAATGCGTTCTCGATTCAATGTACTTCGGGGAGCTGCCCGACTTTGAACTGACGGCGGTCATAATGACGGAGGCAAACCCCTATGCGCTGCGCCGTGCGAAAAATGCAAATGTTCCCGCCTACGTCGTGGAGACCTCGGATTTCCCCACAAAGCTCAGCTACAGCATGGCGATAGCCAACAAGCTGCGGGACATGGACATTGACCTCGTCGTGCTTGCGGGCTACGATATGCCGCTCGGCGTCGTGGCGACGCAGTTTAAAAGCCGGATAATCGGCGTGTACCCGTCCCTCATCCCCGCCTTTGAGGGCAATGAGAACCCCGTCAGGGCGGCGCTTGAGCGAGGCTGCAAGCTCAGCGGAGCCACGGCGTACTTTGCGAACATCGACGGCGGCATCGGTGCGATAATCGCACAGCACCCCGTCGCCGTAAAGCAGGGCGACGACGTGGAGAGCCTTTCGACCCGCATCATGGAGGAGGCGGAGTGGAAGCTGCTTCCCAAGGCGATAGGTCTGTATTGCGGCGGAAAGCTTGAGATACACGGCGAAAGAGTAGTTATTAAGGAGTAAAAATTATGGAGATCACACTGAAAATCGACGGAATGATGTGTTCCGGCTGCGAAAAGAGAGTCCACAATGCACTTATGGCGCTGTCCGGTGTAACGGCGGCTGAGGTGTCCCACGAGAAGGGTACCGCCGTTGTGACGACCGACGGAACGGTCGAAAAGAGCGCACTCGAAACCGCAGTGCTGAATCAGGGCTACGACATCGTAGGCTAATTTCGGCAGCCGAGGGGGAGAGAAAACGTGCGACAAAGACGGTGTGGATTTAAACCCGCCCACAAAAAAACGCATCCGACGAAAAACTTCGCCGGATGCGTTTTCTATATCTCACTTGCGCCATGTCTGCGGTGCAAAAAGCACCAGCACGGGGAATATCTCAAGTCTGCCGAGGATCATGTCAAACGCCAAAAGCAGCTTTCCGAGCACTCCGTAGTCCTTCATCTCCGTGGCTCCGATGTTGCTCAACGACGAGATCGCCGCCGTCACACCCTCGCCGAAGCCGATGCCTTCAAATGACAGCAGTACCGCCGTCACGAGCATGAGCAGCAGATATACCGCAAAAAAGGTGCTGACCGTCGCCGTCGTCTCCTCGTCCACCGCATCGTCGCCGAGGTGTATGACGTGGACCGAGTTGGGGATGATGATGCGCCCGAGCGTCCGTTTTGCCGTCTTGAGCAGTATCATCAGCCTCGAGATCTTCATACCGCCGCCCGTGGAGCCGGACATGGGACCGACTATCATCAGCAGCATGAGCAGCGACAGCGCAAGCTGCGACCACACCGAGGAGTCGACCGCCGTGTGTGCCGTGGTGCTGATTATGGAGCTTACCTCGAACAGCGTGTAGTGCAGAGCCTCGCCGAAGCCGTCAAAGCTTTTGTAGGAGCTCAGCCCGACTATAAGGCACGAAAGCCCGAAGATCAGCGCAAAGGCTTTGAGCTCTGCGTTGCGCTTTATGCGGGAAAAGTCCCGCACCGCAAGGCAGTAGAAGATGCTGAAGCTCATGCCGCACAGTATCATAAACAGCGTCGTGACCGCCTGTGCATAGCGGCTGTAGGACATGAGGCTGTCATTTTTTATCTCAAAGCCGCCCGTGCTGACCGTTGACAGCGAGATGTTCACCGCATCGAAAAGCGGCACATCGAAGCTCAGCAGCACGATCATAACGAGCGTCATTATAATGTATATTATGTAGAGGAGCTTTGCGCTTTTCTGCATCCTCGGTACGAGCTTTGTCGCCGTCGGACCGGGAAACTCCGCCCGCAGGAGGTACATTGAGCCGCCCTCCTTCGCCGCAGGCGTGACCGCAAGCAGGAACACAAGCACGCCCATGCCGCCGAGCCAGTTCGTGATGCTGCGCCAGAGCAGCACCGACCTCGGCATCGCCTCAACGTCCGATATGACCGTGGCGCTGGAGGTCGTAAAGCCGGACACGGTCTCAAAAAAAGCGTCCGTCGCAGACGGGATGACGCCGCCGAGGAGATACGGCAGCGCACCGAACAGCGACATTGCAAGCCACGCCAGCACCGCTGCGGCAAAGCCGTCCCTTGCGCCGAGCCTGTCCTGCCACTTCCTGTTCAGCACGAAGGGCAGTCCGACTGCAAGCGCTGCGGCGGCGGATATCGCAAACGCCTTTGCAATATCGCCGTTGCCGTCGGCAAGCGCCATGAAAAGCGGCGGCAGCATGAAGCCCGCTTCGATGCTGAGTATAACGCCTATCGTTTTTCCGATCGCTTTAAAGTTCATAAGTCAACGTCATTCCCTGCCAAAAATATCGTTCAGGTCGAGCAGCGAGCGCCCTGCGGTGGTGACCAGCACCACGGTGTCGCCGCTTTGGAGCATATCGTGGCCGCCGGGGATTATGACCTTGCCGCCGTGGTGTATGCAGGCTATGAGTATGCCGCTTTTGAGCTTCAGATCCATGAGTGGTACGCCCAGATTCTTCGTCGCATCGGTGACGGCAAACTCCTGCGCCTCCGCCTTGCCTCCGGCAAGCTTGCGGATGGTCATAACTGCGGAGCCTTCGGTGTTCTCCATCGCACGGACATAGCTGACTATGGTGTGCGAGCTTAAAAGCTTGGGGCTTATGACGCTGTCGGCGTCTCGGTCGCAGAGCATTTCGCCGTACTCCACACGGTTGAGCTTCGTAAGCACCTGCGGAACGCCTATCTTGCGGGCAAACATCGCAATGAGGAGGTTCTCCTCGTCCATATTCGTCAGCGGGACGACGGCGTCCATGGCGGCGATGTTGTGGAGCTTCAGCACCGACTGGCTTGAGCCGTCGGAGCAGATGACGTCCGCATCGGGGGCGTACTCGTCAAGGTAGATGCAGCGCTGGCGGTTCTTTTCGATGACCTTCACCCTCGTGCCGGAACGCAGCAGCATCGGGATGAGGTACTCTGCGATCCTGCCGCCACCCACGAGGATGACGTTTTTCGACTTCTTGTTGCGCAGACGCAGCTCATGCGTGAGCCGCACAAGCTCCGTTGCGGGAGCGGTGACGTATATCCTGTCGCCCGCCGAGAGGAGGAAGTTGCCGTCGGGTATGACCGCCTCGCCGTTTCGCACGACGACGCAGACGAGCGCACGCACACGGATCTTGTTGTACATATCCATGAGCCTCAGCCCGTCAAGCGGACTGCCCTCCGTGACCTCAAGCTCGACGATCTCCGCCTTGCCCTCCGCAAAGGTGTCGCGCTTCATGAAAGCGGGGAATTGCAGCAGCTTGAATATCTCTCTTGCGGCAAGCTGCTCCGGGTTTATCGCCATCGAAAGACGCAGCTCGTCCTTCAGCTCGTGGAGCTGCATGGAGTACTCCCTGTCACGCACACGGGCTATCGTGTTCTGACAGCCGAGCTTTCTCGCTATCATGCAGGCGAGCTGATTCAGCTCGTCCCCTGCGGTGAGGGCGATCATCAGGTCGGCGTCGGGGACTCCCGCCCTGCGCTGAACGTCCATCACGGCGCCGTTGCCGCAGACGCTCATAACGTCGATGGTGTCCTCGATAAACGCCGCCCTCTCCGGGTCTTTTTCAACGACGATGACGTCGTGATTTTCCAGCGCAAGCTCCTGCGCAATGGAAAATCCGATCTTGCCGCCGCCGACAATTACAATGTTCATGCTTTGGATCCTTTCCGGCAAAACATAATCATTTTATATTACCACATTTCCCATACACAGACAAGAGGCAACAGGCTCTTGAGCGCTTCTATGTTTTCCCTCTTGAAATACGTCGGGTGTTGTACTAAAATATGTGTCAGAAAATATAGGAGGATCGAAATGGACGGCGTACCCAACATATTCAGAAGGACTCCTGCGCAAAGTCGGGCGGCAGGCTACTCCGACGGCAGGCACTTCATATCAATGTACCGTGCCTACCTCTCCGGCGCTTTGCAGGCGGCGGACGAGGAAGTCCATGACCGCAGCGCCCTGATCCTTTGCGCCATGCTCCTCGCCTTCGTTGCGTGGACGACCATGATGGTGCTCGTTTTCAGATCCTAAAAGCCGCACAAGCGTGGCGGCTTTAATTTTACAAAAAGTTTCGACAAAATTCGACAAAAATTCGCAGTCTGCGACGCAAGACGGCGGACGACGACAGAAGCTGCGTCGAATTATGTCAACATAATTACCGGACTCCCGACATTTTTCGTGCGCCAAAACGGTGCTGAATATGATAAATTTAATCCACAAAGCGGTAGTTTTGCTCAGAAAAAGTACGAAGTGCCGTTCAAGCATTTTAGTGGAGGAATATGTGTTATGGAAACCAAGACCCGAATACTCATTGCAGATACCAATGAAGAATTCCGCAACCTTTTGTCGGAGCTTATACGAGACGAAGGCGACATGGAGGTGGTAGGCGCCGTGGGCGACGGCATCGAAGCGCTCTCCAAGGCCTCAGAGGAGAAGCCGGATGTGCTTATCTGCGACCTCGTTCTGTCGAAGCTCGACGGACTTGAGGTGCTGCACCGTCTGCCGGAGGCAAGCCCCGGCACGAAGCCCATCGTGGTGTCCGGCTTTATAAACGACAAGATCGTTTCGGACTGTGCCGCAGCGGGCGTCGCCTACTTCATGCCCAAGCCCTGCGACGTATCGACGCTTCTGAGCCGTGTGCGTCAGGCGGCTGCGGGCGCCGGAGTGCAGGCTGCCGGACGTGAAAACCCCGCACTGTACCGCTCCGAGCCGAGCCTTGAGGCGCTGGTGACGGACATCATCCACGAGATCGGCGTTCCCGCTCACATAAAGGGTTATCAGTATCTGCGTGAGGCGATAATCCTGACCATAAACGACATGGACATAATAAACGCCGTGACCAAGGTCCTGTACCCCACCGTCGCAAAGAAATTCAACACGACGCCCTCCCGTGTGGAGCGTGCGATCCGCCATGCGATCGAGGTCGCATGGGACAGGGGCGACATCGAGGTTTTGCAGAAGTTTTTCGGCTACACCGTGTCGAACATCAAGGGCAAGCCGACGAATTCCGAGTTCATCGCCATGATCGCCGACTGCCTGAGTCTGCGTCAGAAGCAGGGCGCCCTGCGGTAAAATACGGACTTGCAAAAAAGCAGAAGCTCCCGCACAGCGGGCGCTCCTGCTTTTTTAAATGCCAACGCTATATGCCCCCGCTGGGCAGTCGTCCTGTTCATGTACCGTGACATGAAGTGATATAAGCTAAAAAACCGAGGCGTACAGGTTCCCTGTACGCCTCAGTCTTTTATATACTGCATTATGTCCTCGACATTGCAGTCGAGGATGCGGCAAAACACGTCTATCGTGTGCGTGCTGACGCTTTCGTTGCGCTTGAGCCTCGTTATCTGAGCGGGGCTTACGCCGTGCGTTTTAATGAGCGCATACTGCGTCACGCCCTTTTTCCTCATCGTTTCCCAAAGCTTTTCGTAAGAAATCATCATTTCCGCCTCACTTCACACTTGAATGTTAACCGAAAATGATGTATGCTAACATTAACCAATATCGGTTAATATAATATTTTAGTTAAGGAGACAGAGATGAAAAAAACAATTGCACTTATTCTTGCTATGCTTATGTGCATCTCCCTTTGCGCCTGTGCCACGGACGGGGGAAGCGGCAAATCCACCGAGAAGAACAAGGGTGAGGATTACATTGATATCAGCTTCAAGGATACCAATGTCCTTCCGGATACGGCTGAGCTGACCTTTTCCTATGCATTTGCCACCGATACGCTGACACCGCCGATCGCAAGCGGCATCTATACGTATTATCAGGCAGATTCGGGAAAAGTATTTCTGGTTTTAGCTGCGGACGTTAAGAACACTTCCGAAAAAAGCGTTGATGTTTCATCTGTTTTTGAGGCATCCATAAAAATCGGCGGTGAAAAAATCCCTGCATCGTTCTATCTGATAGAGGACGGAGGCTCTTCGATTTCGGCATACGGCGATATTGATGCACTCAGCACAGCCGCTGTGTATATTGCTTTTTCCGTAGATTCGGATGCCGTGGACGAACCGTTCACGCTGACCCTCAAAGACAACGACGGTAACAAATATCGCGGGGAATTTACACTTGCAAGCATGAAGAGCGATGATAAAGTAGTTCTCGGAAAAACCATTTCCACCGACAATTTTGAGTTGACGGTAAATGACGTTTACTTTGATGCGGCGCTTTATCCGCCTCACGCATCCGGCTACTATCACTATTTTGAAGCCGCCGACGGAAAAACATACTTAATAATATCCTGCTCGGTCAAAAACCTTAAAGGAACGGACCTGAAATACGACAGCATTGCGGGAGTATCCTGTGTCTATAATGAAAAGTACAGATATGATTCTTTCGTTGTCATAGAAGAAGACGGAGGAGCGGATCTGAATAACTTTACAAATATGTATTCGATTTCTCCCCTTGACAGCGGTAATCTCTACTACTTAATCGAGATGCCGCAGGAAGTGGAAACCGGCTCGATTGTGATTTCGATACGAGTTGCTAACGAGTGCTATACATACTCAGTTTCTGCGTAACACATCCCGCTTATTGAAAGGCACGGATGGGTTCAAACAATGAACCCATCCGTGTTTTTTGCAATTTTTCTGAAGAATCTAATAGAATTATTGATAATTTGCTGCATTTGCGGTATATTAGATAAAGAATACTGTAAGAGAGACAAAAATATGGTTATTGAAACACGGGACAGACCGATGCTTACGACAGACGAGCAAATAGAGCATTTAAAGCTTAAGGGCGTAAAATTTGACCTTATGCCGATTGCTGAAGCAAGGGCTTATCTGGAAAAGAACAACAATTATTTTAAACTTAGAGCGTATAGAAAAAATTTCCAAAAGCATCCCGGAGGGACAAAGGCTGATACATATGTGAATCTTGACTTTGAGATGTTAAAAGACTTGTCAATTATTGACATGAAGCTGCGCTATGTGCTGATCCATATGGCGTTGGATATAGAACATTTCGCAAAAGTTAAACTACTTAAAGCTATACAAGACAGCAATGAAGACGGTTACGAAATTGTTGTTGATTACCAAAAAGAACTTGAGAATAATGATCGGCTAAATGGGCAACATCGAGCAGAAATCTTGAAAAAAGAGCTGGCGAGAAACACTAAAAGCCCGTATTGCGGAGCGTTAATCTCCAAATACTACGGCAGATATCCGGTATGGGTATTTGTGGAGGTTATTTCGCTAGGCAGCCTGACCCGATTTTACAAATTCTGCGCAGATAGGTTAAACAATAAAGAAATGAGGAATGATTTCTATTTGCTTAGCTCTATAAGAGAACTGCGAAATGCCTGCGCTCATAACAATTGCATATTAAATGATTTATCAGCCGACGATAATAACGCAATTCCTAATTATGATTTGCTTAGGGCGTTAGGATTTGTTTCAAAGGCAACAAGAGACAATAAGTTAAAGAATATGCGGATTTATCAAATAACGGCAACTCTATACACACACGACAGACTTGTACAGAGCAAAGGAATAAAAGAACATACTAAAGAAAAGCTAAATGATTTGATAAATAGAATGTACAGAAATATTGGCTATTATAGTGAAAACGATTGCATTGTAACAAATTTTGATTTTCTCAGAAAATGTGTTGACAATTTCTTTCCATAATTATATACTGGTACCACAATGAAAAAATGATTCGTCATTTTTGCGGAGTGGAATTGCGTTTGTGATTTCGCTCTATTTTTTTTGAGTAAAAGAGGGAGCGGTCTGTTGATCGCTCCCTCTTTTCCGCTTGCTGCGTCACAAAAACTGTCTTGCGGTGAGCATGATGCAGAAGCCGAGGAGCGCCGCATACGACGCAAGGCGCCCGGCGCTGCGCTCGTGCGTCTGCGGCACGATGTCGTCCACGATGACGTACAGCATCGTCCCGGCGGCGAACGCCAACGCAAAGGGCAGCATAGCCCTCGACAGGCTCACGGCAAAGTATCCGAAGAACACGCCGATGACCTCGACCATCCCCGATATGACCGACACGACGACCGCACGCCGCTTCCCCGTACCGTTTGACAGCAGCGGAGGGATGATTATCATTGCCTCCGGTATGTTCTGAAATGCGATTCCCGCTGCGACGGGTATTGCGTCGCCGAGATCCCCGGTGCCGAAGCTGACCCCGGCGGCGATGCCCTCCGGGAAGTGGTGTATTGCTATCGCAGCGACGAACACGAGCGCACGATTGCGTGAGAGCTCGCTTCCCCCGTTCATGCCCATGCGACGGGTGAGCGCCGGTCCCGCACGGGAGATGAGCGTCAGAAACACCGCACCGCATATTATCCCAAGTCCGGGCAGCCATGCCGCCCTGTCGCCCGAAAACTCCACGGAGGGCAGCACGAGTCCGAGCGCTGCGGCGCAGAGCATGATCCCTGCCGCAAGCCCGTTTAGCGCATCCTCGACCGTGGGGCTGATATCCTTAAACAAAAAACCGATCACGGCGCCGAAAGCGCAGCAAAGCGCTATCGCCAGAGCGGTTAGCAGCACATAGTCCAAAGCTTACATCCTCCAACACATGATCCCTTTATTCTATGCGCCGGAGGTCGAGGCTGTCATAGTTCAGTACAAAAGGCGCACGCACAGCGCCGAGAACACGAACACGGCAAGGTCTGCGCACAGCGCAGCCGGTATCGCCCAGCGGGTCTTTTTGACCCCCGCTGCGCCGAAGTACACCGCAATGACGTAGAAGGTCGTCTCGCTTGAGCCGAGCATCACGGCAGCGGTGCGCCCGACGAGGGAGTCGGCTCCGCTCGATGCGATAAGCTCTGCCCCGACTGCGGTGGCTGCACCGCCGCTTATCGGGCGCAGCAGCGCAAGCACGCCAAGCTCCGGCGGTATGCCGAGCAGCGACAGCACGGGCGACAGAGCCTCGGCTATGGCCTTCAGTGCGCCGGAGGCTCTGAGCATATATATCGCCGGAAACAGCACAGCGAGCGAGGGCAGCATTTCGCACAGCGTTTTCAGTCCGTCGGCGGCGCCCTGCGTGAGCGCCGGAAAGACGTCGGTCTTTCGCACGACGGCGCAGATGCCGACCGCCGCAAGAATGAGCGGTACGATGAGGTCGCAGACGAGCTTCATTTTTTGAGCCTCGAAAACATCGCCGCTGCGCAAAGCCCGCACACGACGGAGAGCGTGGAGCTTATCCACACCGAGGGCAGGATGTCGAACGGCGTTTGACTTCCGCAGGAGGCACGGATCGCCGCAACCGTCGTCGGCACGAGCTGGATCGAGGCGGTGTTCAGCACGACGAGCATGCACAGCTCGTCCGAGGCGTTGCCGCCGGAGAGCTTCGCCATCCCCTTTGCCGCCCGTATGCCCATCGGCGTTGCCGCATTGCCGAGACCGAGGAGGTTTGCGCTGACATTGGCCGCAAGCGGCTCCATGATCTCCTCCCTGCCTGCGCTTTCGGGGAAAAGCCGTTTGAGCGGTGGTCGCAGTATGCGTCCCAAAGCGGCGGAAAGCCCGCAGCGCTTCATAAGCTCCATGACCCCGCACCAGAGGCAAATTGCGCCGCCGACGGAGATGCAGAACTCCAAAGACGCCTCCGCACCCTCAAGAGCGGCGTTTCCCAGCTCGGAAGCCGTTCCGTTTGCACAGGCGAAGAAAATGGAAATTACTACCATGCTTGTCCAAATTGCACCCATTAACACGGCAAACACCTCCTTAATGTTTGTATATTGTATTCATTTAAGTGCAATTTTTATGATTGTTTTTTTGCCATGTTTTTTGGACAAGAAATATTTCTGCAATTTTTGCGATTTTTGTTGACATTACGATTTGTTTTGTTATAATAGTAACGTGAATTCTGTTAGAATATGCTAATCATAGGAGGAATTACAATGAAGTCCACCGGAATTGTTAGAAAAGTTGACGAGCTGGGGCGTATCGTTCTGCCCATCGAGCTTCGCCGCACCCTGGATATCGCCGAAAGAGATGCTCTTGAAATATTTGTTGAAGGCGACAATATTATTCTGCACAAGTATCAGCCTGCCTGCATATTCTGTGACAACAGCCGCAATATAATCAACTACAAGGGCAAGAACATCTGCCCCGACTGCATCAAGAAGCTCAAGGGTCTTATCTGATCCTTGTTCCCGTAAGCGGTATAAAAAGAGCCAAAGGGAGAGATTCCGTGTAGAATTCTCCCTTTGGCTCTTTTTATAAAATTGCACATAGGCTAAGCCTATGTGCAATTTTTATTTCACTGTACTGCGGGTTCAAAGTCTTCGGGACCGTGGTGGCACAGGGGACAGGTGTAGTCCTTCGGAAGCTCACCTTCGCAAGGCTCAAAGTGACCGCATATCTTGCAGACGTAGCCCTTTACGGGTTCCTTCTTTTCGGGAACGACGTGTTCGAAATCTTCGGGACCGTGCTTGCACAGCGGACACACGAAGCCGTCGGGCAGCTCGCCCTCGTGGAAGTAGCCGCAGACCTTGCAGACGTAGCCCTCACGCTGCTCCGGCGCCGGGTTCTTCTTGGGCTTGATGTGCGCATGGTAGTAAGCATAGGTGCAGCTCTTTGCGTCGGAAAGCACCTTTGCCTCGACCACGTTTGCGATGAAGAGCATCTGCGTTTCGAGGTCACGGCAGTCGATGACCTCACAGGACAGGACGGCGTTCGTGTATTCGGGGACGTAGCGTATGCCGTTTTCGGTGCGGCTGTCATAGCCGACGTCTGCAAACTTGTCAACGTCTCTGCCGGATTGGAAGCCGAAGTGCTTAAATACGTCGTAGGGTGCGTCCTCGGTGAGGATGGAGAGGTTGAACTTGCCGGACTTCATTATCATGTCGCAGGTGTTGTTCTTCTTGATAACGGAGATGGTGAGCTTCTTCGGGTCGCCCGCTGCAACCTGACCTGCGGTGTTTATGATGCAGCCGTAGTCGACACCGTCGGTGCGGGTGGTGAGGACCTCAACGCCGTAGCTGAACTTTGTAAATACATCGTTATCGACCTCGCTTGCGGTCTTTGCACTCTCGGTGACCTTGACTTCGGGGCGAACATCGGCGGCGATGGCGTCGGCAAGGGCGCAAAGCTCGGTAAGCTGCGACTCCTTGATGTCGGACTTTATGGAGAAGGTCTCGCCGATAAACTCGGTGTTTTTAAGCTTTGAAAGCTGCTCACGCATGAGCTTGCCGGAGGTCGCTGCCCACGAGCCGTTTTCCAGAAGTGCGATCTTTCTGCCGCAGAGATTGTGGTTTACGATGTCGTGGATGAGGCTTTCCATCGTCACGAAAATGCCGGCGTTATATGTGGTGGAGGCAAACACGAGGTGGCTGTAACGGAAGGCATCGGACACGATGTAGCTTGCCGGAGTGACCGAGGTGTCGTACACCCGAACGGGGACCCCACGCTCTGCGAGCTTGCAGGCGAGGATATTCACGGTGTTTTCGGTGTGACCGTAAACGGAGGCGTAGGCGATCATAACGCCCTTGACCTCGGGGGTGTAGGAGCTCCACTGAAGGTACTTTTCAAGGAAGTCGCCGAAGTGACTGCGCCAGACAAAGCCGTGCAGCGGGCAGACGTAGTTAAGCTCCAGCCCGGCAGCCTTTTTGAGCACCGCCTGCACCTGAGCGCCGTACTTGCCGACGATGTTGGTGTAGTAGCGCCGTGCCTCGGAGAGGTAGTCGGAGAAGAAGTCCACCTCGTCGTTAAAGAGGTGACCGTTTAACGCTCCGAAGGTACCGAAGGCGTCGGCGGAGAACAGGATCTTGTCGGTGAGGTCGTAGGTCATCATGACCTCCGGCCAATGCACCATGGGCGCCATGACGAAGGTGAAGTTGTGCTTGCCGCTGGAGAAGGTGTCGCCCTCGGCGACGATGTGGTAGTTGAGAGAATCGGACAGCTCAAAGAACTGACCGAGCATGGTCTTGATCTTTGCGTTGCAAATGATGGTGAGGTCGGGGTATCTGAGCGTCAGCTCCTCGACCGTTGCGGCGTGATCCGGCTCCATGTGCGAGATCACAAGGTAGTCAAGTCCTCTGCCGCCGAGCGTGTGCGCAATGTTCTCGAAAAAGCTGCGGCTCACCGCCTTATCGACGGTGTCGAACAGGACGGTCTTTTCGTCCAGAAGCAGGTATGAGTTGTAGGAAACGCCGTCGGGAACGCCGTAAACGCCTTCAAAGCAGGCAAGCCGTCTGTCGTCGGCACCCACCCATGTGAGGTCGTCGGTAACTTTTCTCGTGCAATACATGTTAAAGCCTCCTTTTAAACACTTTAAAACTTATATTATCACACTTTTGGCAAAATAGTTGTAGCAAATACAACAAAAATGTGCTAATATCAAATCATGGGAGGCGATTTCATGGAACTTAGAAACGTAGAGCTGTTTAAGGACATAACGAACGACAGCATTGATGCGATGATCCGCTGCTTTAAGCCCGAGGAACGCAGCTTCCGCAAGGGCGACACGATACTCGTCTACGAAACGGAGCTTAAAAATCTCTGCGTGCTCCTCAGCGGCAAGGCACACCTTTACTGCGTCGATTCCGACGGCGAGTACACCCTGCTCGAAAACTACCGTCCGAACGACATCTTCGGCGAGGTCTTCGCTCTGCCGTACAGCGGCTTGGGCTACGTCGTGGAGGCGGACGCCGACTGCCGGGTGATGTTTATAAAAATGACCTGCATCTACGGCAGATGCCCCAACGCCTGTGAGCATCACACGAAGCTCAACAGCAATCTGTTCAAGCTCACGGCGAAGAAGGCGCAGATGCTTGCGCTGCGCATAAACATGATAAGTAAAAAGACCGTGCGTCAGAAGCTTATGAGCTACTTTGAATATATGCAGGAAAAATACGGCAACAGCTTCGAGACCGAGCTTTCGCTGTCGGGGCTTGCCAACTACCTTTGCATTGACCGCACGAGCCTTATGCGTGAGCTGCGCATGATGAAGGACGAGGGGATCATAGATTCAAAGGGCAGAAGCATCACCATACTTGCCTAAAAACTTCGACATTTTGAACAAATTTAAAAATTTGTTTCATGCATTATAACAAAAAACCTTCTTTTTGTTTATTTTCTGACAAAATGTGTTGCGAAATTATTAACGATGGTTTATACTAATTTGCGTCAGATGTACAGATAATAACATAAGGAGGACAAAATAATGGTAAAAAAGGTATTCAGCATCGTTCTGATCCTGGCCTGCCTGTTCATGCTTGTTGCGGGAGCCTTCGGCATTAAGGACATCCTGCAGGAAAAGAGCGACGGCGAAAAGAACAAGGCCGAAACGCTCGAAAAGCTGGACACGCTCAAGGCGGGCGTTGCCGAGCTGGAGAAAAACAGAGCGGCATACGAAGAAGGACTCAAGGCTTACGAGGACGGTACTGCCGAGTATGAGCAGGGGCAGAAGGACCTCGAAGCGGGCGAGGCTGATTACGAAGCAGGCAAGATCAAGATAGCAAACGGCAAGGTCGCACTCGCTGCCGGACAGAAGGAATATGACACGAGCCTTGCACAGTATAACTACACTGTGAACAACAGGGATACGGTCATCGACCAGAAGACCGAGGAGTACATCAAGGCTAACCCCGCAGTCGTCAACGGACTCATTGAGAAGAACCTTGACACCGGCGTCGAGACTGCCGTAAAGCAGCAGTCCGAGGCAATGGCCCAGCAGGAGCTTGCCAAGTTCAAGGAGGCAAATCCCGAAGCCGCAAAGGACGAAGCGAAGATGAAGGCAGTCGAGGCTCAGATCAGAGCGAGCGTCGAGGCGCAGCACGATGCAATAAAGGCGGGCGTCATGGCGAACGACGAAGCAATGGCAAAGATCCGTGCCGGCGTTGAGGCACAGGTCAAGGCGGGCATCCGTGAGCAGGTCGCAGCACAGGTCGACGCAGGAATTGCGGACGCAAAGGTAAAGCTTGCGGCAGGCAAGGCAAAGCTCGACAAGTCCAAGGCGGAGCTTCGTGCGGGCGAGGCGGCTCTTGCGGCGGCTGAAAAGCAGCTTGCAGAGGGCAAGGATAAGCTCAGCGCAGCGGAAGATCAGCTTGCCGACGGCAAGACTCAGCTTGAAACCTTTGAAGCGGGTCAGAAGCAGATCGACGCAGGCTACGCAACGCTCATGGAAAACGAGAAGATAGCAGCCAAGGTCGAAAACGGCATGGACGCTCTCGACGCAGGCTATGCCGTCGTTGATGAGGAGAGCGAGATCACCACCGCCGACCTCGTCGGCAGAGCGGTCTACATTGGACTCGGTATGCTCGGCGCACTGTTCGGACTTATCGCAGCCTTCGTTAAGCTGCCCAAGTGCAAGGTCTTCGGCGCAATTGCACTGGTGCTTGCGGTTGCGGGCAACGTCGTCGGACTCATCCGCACCTACTCCGAGCAGCAGCTTCCCATGATCGCACTGATCGTGCTTGTGGTCGCAGCGATCCTGTTCTTCTTCACCAGAGGCAAGGCGGAAGCATAAGCTCAACATTTTATAAAAAAGACTTCCCGCGAGGGAAGTCTTTTTTCTGCCCCCAAAGATGCCTAAAAGTTTTTAAGCAACCTGCTCAAAAACAAACACTTGCCCTTATGCGATTTAAACAAAATTCAAAAAATGACAAGATATTTGCCTTGTTAAGTATCAAAAGTTGCGGAGAAGTTTTCAAAGTTTGATAATCTATAGACAAAGAGATGCTTCCGCACAAATATTTTTGGAATATGTACCGATCACTGCGGCACATAATTCCGTGGGAGAAAAAATTTGGTGGAGTGATAAATATGAAGCACGGCATAGCCGACTGCGTTTCCTTTTGGGAAAGTCTCGGAGAGAAGCACAGGACCTTGCTTGAGAGCAACACGATCTTCCGAACGTATCGGCAGGGGGAGAATGTTATTTTTAAGACCGTCAAAAAGGACGGAATAATCTTTGTCCTCGGCGGGGCGCTGAGGGTATATCTTGCGTCGGACACCGGACGTGAGGTGACGCTATTTCAGCTCAACGAGGGCGACGCCTTCAGTATCATGACCGTCGACAACGCAAAGGAGACGGACGTTGTTCCGTCGCTGCAGGCGCTTTCGCCGACAAGCCTTGCGTATTTGCAGCGCTGCGATATGGCGCCGGTCGCATACGAGGAGCCGCTGTTTGCGAAGTTCGTTTATGAGACATGTGCAAAGACTGCTCAGGAGATACTGAACAACATTTCATTCTGCATCTTCAACAGCGTCAGAAGCTGCATCGCAAGAGAGCTTGTCATAAAGGATGCGCTCGGCGGCGGCTACGGAACGATAAGCGTTACGCACGAGGAGATCGCAAACAACCTCGGCACGACACGGGTCGTCGTGAGCCGTGAGATCGACAGACTGCGTGACGAGGGGCTCCTCAAAACGGGGAGAGGCAGGATATACATTCTTGACAGAAAAGGACTTGAGGACTTAAGCAAAATATAGAATATTGAGAATTCACTGCGAATGTGGGAGCTGCGGCGGTGAAGATTGCCGGAAGGACAACACTGTGGAACAATACTTTATCAGCACAAAATGCGTCGGCTGCGGGGGCTGCCGATCAAGATGCCCCGTAAAATGCATCGACGCTGCGAAAAAGCCGATGGTTATAGAGCAGGAAAAATGTACGCACTGCGGTGCATGCTATTTTGCCTGCCCGATAAGAGCCATTGTGAAATGCTGAGAGGATCCGTAATTTACTGCACAACGTGCGGAAAAAATAAAATTAGGAGGAACCACAATGTATTACAGCAGCGGCAACTATGAAGCTTTTGCGACCCCGAAGAAGCCTGAGGGCATTGACGAGAAATCCGCCTACATAGTAGGCACCGGGCTTGCGGGTCTGGCGGCGGCATGCTTCCTCATCCGAGATGCACAGATGCCCGGAGATCACATCACCCTGTTTGAGCATCTGCCCCTTGCGGGCGGCTCCTGCGACGGCATTTACGATGCGACCAAGGGCTTTATCATGCGCGGCGGACGTGAGATGGATAACCACTTCGAGTGTATGTGGGATCTGTTCAAATCCATCCCCTCCATCGTGAACCCCGGTGAGACCGTTTTCTCCGAATACTACCAGCTCAACAAGGAGGACCCGAACTTCTCGCTGTGCCGTGTGACCGAAAAGCAGGGTCAGGATGCGCACACCGACGGGAAGTACGGACTTACCCCCGGCGCAGCAATGCAGCTTCTCAAGCTGTTCATGTCCACCAACAAGTCGCTTGAGGATAAGAAGATCGACGATATATTTGACGACGAATTTTATGCGACGAATTTCTGGACCTACTGGCAGACGATGTTTGCCTTTGAAAAGTGGCACTCCGCACTTGAGATGAAGCTGTACCTGCAGCGCTACATCCACCACATCGACGGTCTGCCCGACCTGAGCGCACTTCGCTTTACCCGCTACAACCAGTACGAATCCATGATCCTGCCCATGTGCAAGTACATAACCGACCACGGCGGCAAGATCCTTTACGATACGACCGTTACGAACATAGTCTGCGACTGCACTCCCGAAAAGAAGGTCGCAAAGAAGATAGAGTACACGCAGGGCGGCGTTGAGAAGGTCATCGACCTGACCGAAAATGACCTCGTCATTTGCACCAACGGCTGCCAGGGCGACGCTTCCGCATACGGCGACAACACCCACGCACCCGTCGTCACCGTCAAGAACGGCGAAGGTCCTTCCATCGAGATGTGGAAGAAGATTGCAGCGCAGGATCCGGCGTTCGGACGTCCCGAAAAGTTCTTTGCGGGCATCAAGGAGACCTCATGGGAATCTTGGACGGTCGATACCGCAAACAAGCAGATACTCGATGCAATTCAGAAGATCTGCAAGCGTGATCCTCTGTCGGGCAAGGTAGTCACCGGCGGCATCGTCACCTGCCGTGACTCAAGCTGGCTCGTGAGCTGGACGATAAACCGTCAGGGTCAGTTCCAGGAGCAGCCCGCCGATCACTGCCTCATTTGGGTCTACGGGCTCAACTGTTGGGACGACGAGGGCGACTTCATCAAGAAGCCCATGTACCAGTGCACCGGCATCGAGCTTGCAGCCGAGTGGCTGTACCACATCGGCATCCCCGAAGATCAGATCATGGATCTTGCGACGAACGAGTGCAACACCACTCCGTGCATGATGCCTTACGTCACGACCTTCTTCATGCCCAGAGCCGAGGGTGACCGCCCGAAGGTAGTTCCCGAAGGCTCTGTGAACCTTGCATTCGTCGGTCAGTTCGCCGATACCCCCCGTGACACCGTGTTCACCACGGAGTATTCCATCCGCACCGGCATGGAAGCGGTCTACACGCTGTGCAACATCGATCGAGGCGTGCCGGAGGTTTGGGGTTCGGTGTACGACATCCGAGATCTGCTGTATGCCACCAGCAAGCTGCTCGACGGCAAGAAGCCTGCCGAGTTCCTGCTGCCGAGCATCATGCCGATCCTTGAGCTTCTGAAGGAGCCGCTGACCAACAATATAGTCGTGGAGCTTCTGAAGAAGTATAACATCGTCTGAGCAGTGTTGCCCCCGGTTTCGTAAGAAAAACGGAGGTTTTGGGTGCGGCCTACTCCCACCGCCGCACCCAATTTTATAAACAAAAAGACTTCCCGTGTGGGAAGTCTTTTTTTAGTCGCTTACTCCTTTTACTGCCTATGACACATGGCAGAGGGAAAGCCATTCTTGATTGTTTCGTATCAGTCGTCGACATCGAGGGCGTCGAGACCCTTCTTTGCGATGGGCTTGCTGTCGCCGTGCATGACGAACAGCATCGTCACGAATGCGAGAGCGACGAATATCGCAGCATACGGGAACAGGGTCTTCATGCCGAAGCTGTCCATTATGTAGCCGGACACCATTGGGGTGACGACCTGCGCCGCCATGGATGCGGTGTAGTAGTAGCCGGTGTACTTGCCGACGTTGCCGCCGGAGCACATCTCGACAACCATCGGGAAGGAGTTGACGTTTATCGTCGCCCAGCCGATGCCTGCAAGGGCAAAGAGCAGGTACATGACGATGATGCTGCTGTTTTCGTTGACAAACGCCGCAGCGCCGAAGGCTGCGCACAGCATCACGACGCCCGCCAGAATGGTGCGCTTTCTGCCGAACTTGGATGCGACCATGCCGACGGGGAGGTAGGCTGCGATCGCTGCGACCTGCGCTATCATCATCGTGGTGTTGTAGTCCTTGTTCAGAATATTTCCGGCATAGACGGAATACTTTGAAGTGACGGCGTTGTAGCCCATGAACCAGAACACGATGGAGGCGAGAATGAATATGAGCGACCTACGCTCGGCACGGCTGAGCTTGCGCTTTTCTCCGGTCTCCTCGTCGATGTCGTTTTCCTCGATGCCGTACTTGCGGCTGTCCTCGTGCATGATCTCGACGAGCTTAGGCTCGTTGACCTTCGCACGGAAGATGACGAGGGCGATGAGCATGACGCCCGCAGTTATGCCGAAGTAGGCGACGTAGCTCATCATGGAATTGTGAACGTCGCTCGTTTTGAGCAGCATTCCGGCGCCGAGTATCACGATGCCGCCCGCCGAACCCATGAGGTTTATGACGGCGTTCGCCTTGCTTCGCAGGGGCTTTATCGTCACGTCGGGCATGAGTGCGACTGCGGGGGAGCGGAACACGGACATGGACAGAAGCACCATGAGCAGGACCGCAATAAAGAGAATGAGCATACCCGGCTCGCCGGTGCTTATCTCATGTATGCACGCCTGACGTGCGGGGGTGACGTAATCCGTGTATTCGGGGGTGGTGACGGTCTTGCCCGCCTCGTTCACGGTCTGGCACTTGATGGCGGAGAACTCCTCACGGGTAAACTGCTCTTTGAGGACAAACTTCTCGCCGTCCGGGGTCATAAGGGTCTCGTCCGCCTGCTCGTCATAGATGTACTCAAGCGTCTTGACGTCGTCAATGGCGGAGACCTTGTCTATCTCCTTGAGTTGTGCCGCATCGACAAAGGACAGCGCAACGAAAGTCACGACGGCGATGATGGTGCCGACCGTGATAAACGGGGTGCGTTTGCCCCGCTTGCCGTTGTGCCTGTCGGATATGGCGCCGAAGAGCGGGAGGAGGAACAGCGCAAGGATGTTGTCCAGCGCCATGATGAGGCCGGACCACGTCTGCGACATTCCGAATTTGTTGGTCAGGATGAGGGGGATCGCATTGTCGTATGCCTGCCAAAAGGCGCAAATAAGGAAGAAGGCAAAGCCGACAAAAATAGTGCGCTTGTAATTAAGCTTCATTGTAAAACCTCCGAGCGTAGCGTATTTCCGCCGCTTCGACGAAAATCGGGACTGCACAAAAACAATTGTACACTAAAAATTCACATAAAACAACAGATAATTATTTGACCTCGGAATTATGCTGGTGTAAAATAAGAGAATAAGGGGAGGTGCGTTCCGTGAACAATACCGTAAAAAAGATTTTGCCCGCAGCGGCGGCAGTCGCCGCAGCAGCCGGGACACTGTGCTTTCTGACCGCCCCCGGCAGAGCGGGAAAGGCTCAGAAAAAGCCGTTTATGTACAAGAATTTTGCCCACAGAGGACTGCACAGCAGGGACAAGTCGATACCCGAAAATTCGCTTGCCGCCTTTGAGCGTGCCGCCTCCGCAGGCTACGGGATGGAGCTTGACGTTCAGCTCAGCCGTGACGGAGAGGTGGTCGTGTTCCATGACGACGACCTAAAGCGTGTGTGCGGAGTGGAGGCAAAGGTCGCAGACCTGACGCTTGAGGAGCTTAGAAAGCTTCGGCTTTGCGGTACCGAGGAGACGATACCGCTGTTTTCCGAGGTGCTCAAGTGCGTTCGTGGCAGGGGTGCGCTCATCGTCGAGCTGAAAAACGGCAAGCGCAACAAGGAGCTTTGCGAAAAGACCTATGAGCTTCTGCGCTCGTACTCCGGCGAATACTGCATCGAGAGCTTCAACCCCTTTATCGTGCGTTGGTTTAAGCGCAATGCGCCCGAAGTCCTGAGGGGACAGCTTGCAAATCCCCCGGAGGACTACAAGGGCGAGGTAAACCCCGTGACCGGCTTCCTGCTCGGCTGCGTGCTTTTAAACTTCCTTTCCAGACCGCAGTTTATAGCATACAAGATCGGACGCAAGCCCTTCACCGTCAAGCTCTCGGAGCTTTTCGGCGCAATGCGTGTTTGCTGGACGAGTCACGAGTGGATGAACGAAAAGGGCAACCACACCGTCATATTCGAGTTCTATAAGCCCAAGCTCAGCTATAAAAAGTGAAATAATACACGGCGCCGCCCTTTGCAGCGCCGTGTATGCTTTTTAAACGGATGTTACGACGCTATCCAAAACCGCTTGACGGCAATGTTAATTTGCGTTGCTTGCGGCAGAGCGCTTATTTCGCTATTTTTAATGGCGAAGTAGTGTGACACGGCATGTTTGGTGAAAATTTTAAAACGCTCAGAAAACAAAAGGGCTTTTCGCAGGAGGAGCTGGCTGCAAGGCTTCATGTGGTCAGGCAGACCGTCTCGAAATGGAGAAGGGGCTTTCCGTCCCAGACGCCGATGCCCTGATCCGTCTTGCCGAAGTGCTGGAGGTGTCCGTCAGCGAACTGCTGGGTGCGAAGATCGAGAACGATCCGCCGCAGGTCAGCGACGAGGTGATTGAAGTGAATAATGAATAATGAAGAATGAAAAAGCAAAAATCGGCAAGCGTCAAATAACGCTTGCCGATTTATGGCGGAGAAGGAGGGATAACGCTTTTGCTTTGCAAAAGCGTGCGTCCTTGCAGCGTAGCTGCTGCGGACCTTTCGCCTAAAAACGTGCCGCCGGCACGTTTTCTTCACGGCGAAACCCACTTTGGGTTCAAATCCCTCCAACGGTCAATGCATAAAAAAGCAGCTCTACCTGTGGTAGAGCTGCTTTTTTATGGCGGAGAAGGAGGGATTTGAACCCTCGAAACCCTTATGGGGTTTACACGATTTCCAATCGTGCGCGCTCGGCCGGACTACGCGACTTCTCCGAGTTTAGATTTATTCACTTACAGCTTGTGTATTATAATGCACTTTTACTCTAAAGTCAAGCACTTTTTTGCCCGTTGCAAGCGCTGCCGCACTGTGTTAAAATTGCAATATATTCTATACGACAGGAGAACGGACTATGGAGAACAAGCGCTGGTACAAGGAAATGGCAGTCTATCAGATCTGGCCCCGCTCCTTCTGCGACGGCAACGGCGACGGGATCGGCGATCTTTGGGGCGTGCTGCAAAAGCTTGACTACATTAAAAGCCTCAATGTGGACGGCATCTGGTTTTCACCGCTCTACCCGTCCCCGAACGCGGACTACGGCTACGATATTTCCGACTACAAAAACATCCACCCCGACTACGGCGACCTCGACGTCTTTAAGCAGGTGCTTGACGGCGCTCACGAGAGAGGCCTGCGTGTCTTTATGGACCTCGTGATAAACCACACCTCCGACGAGCATCCGTGGTTTATCGAGAGCAAAAAGGGCAAGGACAACCCCTATCACGATTACTACTACTGGCGTCCCGGCAGGAGCCTCCACCGCCCGCCGAACAACTGGGACAGCCTCTTTGAGGGCGGCGCCTGGGAGTACGACGAGGGGCTTGACGAGTGGTATCTCCACATCTTCTCGAAGAAGCAGCCCGACCTCAATATGTCCAACCCCAAGGTGCGTGAGGAGGTCAAGAGCATCATGCGCTTTTGGCTCGACATGGGCGTTGACGGCTTCCGTGAGGACGTCATAACCTACATCTCCAAGGTCGAGGGACTGCCCTCCGCAAAGATAAAGCTGCCCGCCGCAACGGGCATGGGCTACTACACGAACGGCCCCCACGTCCACGAGTACCTTGCCGAGTTTAAGCGTGACGTGCTTGACTTTTACGACTGCTTCACCGTCGGTGAAGGTCCCCGCATGGAGCCGGAGACCGCACTGAGCTACGTCCGTGAGGGCAAGGATCAGGAGCTTAACATGATGATAAACTTCGCCCACATGGAGGCGGACTGCTTCATCACCGACTTTTTGCAGCGTCCCTTTGACCTGAGAAAGCTGAAAAAGGCGTTTACCAAGTGGCAGGACGGTATGTACGGCAAGGGCTGGAATGCGCTGTACCTTGAAAATCACGACCACCCCCGCATAATCAGCCGCTACGGAAGCGAGCGCTACCGCACGGAAAGCGGCAAGATGCTTGCCGCAAGCTATCTGTTCCAGTGCGGCACACCCTTTGTCTATCAAGGTCAGGAGATCGGTATGCTCAATAACCGCCTTACCTCCATCGACCTGTACAAGGACATCATGGTGAAGAATAACGCCCGCATCGCCCGCAAGCTCGGCTTGCCCGCCTCCAAGGTGCTGGAGCTTGCGCAGAAGTCTACCCGCGACAACGCCAGAACGCCGATGCAGTGGAGTGATGCCGAATACGCAGGCTTTTCGACCGCAACGCCGTGGTTCTACGTCAACTCAAACTACAAGGAGATAAACGTCGAAAGCCAGCTTGACGACCCCGATTCGCTGCTCAACTTCTACCGCAGCGCACTTCTGTTCAGACGTGACAATCCGCTCGTCATCTACGGCAGATACAAGGAATATTACCCCGAAAGCAAGGAGCTTTACGTCTACGAGCGCAGCTACGACGAGCGCCGCCTGCTCGTTGTCTGTTCCTTCACCGAGGAACCCGTGCGCTTTGATGCCCCCGCCGACTACGAGCTTGAAAAGGGCAAGCGGGTGTTTTCTAACTACGAGGAAAACTACATTATATCCAACGGCTTCACCACGAGACCGTATGAAATGAGAGTGTATCTGTTTTGATGAGAAGAAAAGACCGTGAGATAACCGAGCCGTCGGAGATAACGGCTCTCGTCGAGCGCTGCGATACGCTGCGTCTCGGCTTCTGCGACGGGGACACATCCTATGTCGTGCCGCTGTCGTTCGGGTACGAAAGGACGCAGGAGGGCTTTACGTTCTACGTCCACGGCGCAAAGACCGGTCGCCGGCACGAGCTTGCTCTCTCTGCACACAAGGTCTGCGTCGAGCTTGACATCTGCCGTCAGTTTGTCGAAAGTACGGGCGGACTTACCGCCGATTACGAAAGCTTCATCGGCTGGGGCGAGATCGAGACCGTCAGCGGAGACGAGGCGGTAAAGGGGCTTGAGCTTCTGTGCGCTCACTGCGGCTTTGACAGGATGCCGTGTACTCAAAGCGTGGTCGATGCGACATGCGTCGAGAAGATCAGTGTTTCAGACTTTACGGCAAAGCGCCGCTTTAAACCTCAATAAGCAAAACGACCCGTCGGCGATGCAGACGGGTCGTTTTCGCTCCCTCTTGACAACCTACCGCTCGGTAGGTATAATGGTGCGGCGGCAAGACCGCAGACGGAGGATGCGCATGAAAAGCAGAAGCGTTGACGGCGAGATAAAGCTCGTCGGGTACTACCCTAACTACAAGACCGCACTTGCGTGGTACCTCGACCCGGAGGTCTGCAAGCAAGTGGACAACAGGGACGAGGTCTACGACATGAAGCTTTTGAAGTCCATGTACGGGTACCTGAACGAGCGAGGCGAGCTGTACTACATAAAGTACAAAAACAGACTGTGCGGCGATGTCTGCCTGCACCCCGACGGCGAGATAAACATCGTGGTGGCAAAGGGCTTTCAGAATAAGCACATAGGCAGACGGGTCATCGGTGAGATCGTCCGTTTGGCAAGGGAAAAGGACATCCCGGAGCTGTATGCGGAGATATATTCCTTCAACACACAGTCGCAGCGGATGTTTGAAAGCGTGGGCTTTCGCCGCTCCGACGACGGAAAATACAGATTGAGCTTAAGCTGATATGAGCGCCGCAGACTTCGTTTTGCTCAATCACAAGGCTGACGTATTTCAAGGAACGACAACGAAGAGAAAGGGCAAAAAATCATGGCAGAGGCTGCGCCCGCAAGGTGGTAAACGCCTTGCCTCCGGCACCTGATCCGCTTGCTTCGCAAGCTCAAATAGGGTCACAAGTCCGAGCCCAATAATTTAAAGACAAAAAAGAAAACCTACAGCTCAAATAAGCTGTAGGTTTATGGTGGACGATACAAGACTCGAACTTGTGACCTCCCGCACGTCAAGCGGATGCGCTACCAGCTGCGCCAATCGTCCGTTTATCGGCAACGGTTATTATAACCGTTGCCGATTATTTTGTCAACAGTTTTTTCTCAGCTTAATTTCAGCGTGAGGAAACCACGACACGGCAGGTCGCCGATGCTCCGTAGCAGGTGACGGTTATCGTCGCAACGCCGGAGCCGACCGCCTTTATGGTGGCAGCGGAGCCGTTGCTCTCGATCACCAGAACGTTCTCGTCGGAGCTGGTCCACACGATCTCGGGATTGACGAGATTCATCGGATACGGCTGCGCCGTAAGCGGGGTCTCGTCGCCGACCCGGCAGCTGAACTCCGTGCGCAGGTCGCCGTAGTAGTATATCTTGACCTCCGTTACCGTCGGGGTCACGACAGGTGTAGGCGATTCGCTCGGCGAGGGCGAGGGTGCATCCGAAACGGGCGGTGGCGTGGGCTTGTCGGGGGTTGCGGGAGCGTCCGCATTGGGAAGGCTGACCGCTATCATAACGACGAGCGCAGCGATGACTGCGATAACAAGAACTGCGCCGAATATAAGCTGCCACTTGCGGTTGTCCGCAGCTCTTGCGTTTGCGGCGGTGCCTTTGACCGCAGCGGGCGTCGTACCCGGAACACGGCTGCTCTGCTGGACCCTTCTCGTCCCGCAGTTGGGGCAGCGACGGCGAAGCGCCGAGAATTTATTGCCGCAGCGACGGCAGGTTATCTGAGGAATGAAGCCCATAAATGCGCCTCCTTTTAAGCATAGGCTGACACGGCTGCCGCTTTCGGCGGCATGGTGCCGGCGCTCACACAAAAGTGAACTTTACCTATAAATAATACAGCAAAGCGCACGCTCCGTCAAGTTTTTAATAATACCGCTCAGTCAAACAGCGCCGACATAAGCTCGCTTGCGCTGCACGAGCAGAGGTACATACCGTCACCGAAGTCGGCGTACACCCTGTCGTCGACGAGCTTTACGGTGCAGGCGACAAGGTCCCCGCCCTCCGAGAGCGCCGAAAACTCCAGCGTTTCGGCGTCCTCCGACAGCTCGCTTTTGCCCGCCTCATAGCTTGCGCCTTTACTCGGCGCAAGAAGCTCCGCAAGCTCCTCGGCGCTGATATCGAGCGTACTTTCGCCGTTTAAAAGCTGATCCTTGCCGGTCGTATCCTGCGGCACGCCCACATCGGCGATGACCGCCGACGAGCCTTTGCTTACGGAAAGCATCTCGGACCCCGAAGCCGTCTCGTTTGCCGGGGGCGCAAAGCGCTGTGCGGCGAATATGACAAGCGTAAAGCAGGCGACAAGCGCCGCAATGCCGAGAAACACGCTCCGACGCTTCTCAGTCCTCGGAGCCGAATTTCTCACGGCGTCCGTAATGCGCTCGTGAAGACCCTGCGGCAGCGCTGTGTCCTCACACACGGCGTCGGAAACGGCGGAGAAGGCGGCAAGGGTGCGGCTGCACTCGTCGCAGGAGGCGATGTGCTGCATAAGCTCAAGCCGCTCGTCGTCGTTAAGCTCGCCGTCGAGCATTGCGCTGATCTGTATTTTTCTCTGTTTGCAGTCCGTCATTTCCGCTCACCTCCCTGTGCTGTAGACGTGTAGAAGTCGGGAATGTTCCCGTCCTTCGTCAAAAAAGCGCAGAGCCGTTTTCTCGCACGGAAAATGCGGGATTTCACGGTACCCGCTTCAAGTCCGAGTCTTGAGCCGATCTCCTCATAGCTCAGCCCGCCAAGCTCACGCAAAATGAGTATCTGCCGCTGGTCGGGGCTTAGAGTGTCAAGCCCGCGCCGCACGGCGTCACGCACAAGGGAGGACTCAAGACTGTCCTCCGGCAGGCTTCGCAGATCGGGGATCTCGCACTCCTTGCCGTCGTCGTCCTCGCCGTCACGGGTGAGGGAGACGGTCTGCCGCTTGCTTTTTGAGCGCAGAAAGTCAAGGCACACGTTCGAGGCGATGCGGTAGACCCACGCCGAAAATCGGCTGTCGCCCCGAAACGAGGACAGGGAGCGGTAGACCTTGACAAAGCACTCCTGCGTCATGTCGGCGGCGTCCTCTGAGTTGCCGGTCATGCGCAGGCACAGCCTGTACACCCCCGCCTCGTACTCCGTGACGAGCGCCTCGAAAGCGCCCGTATTTCCGCCGAGTACGGAACGGATTATTTCCTTTTCAAATTCCTCGGTCATATCAGATCACGCTTAATCCCGCTCATTATCTTATGCAGCTCCTCCAGCGTTTCGACACGGACAAGCTGCTGCCTGTAATATGAAGAATTGGCGACGCCTTTTAAGTACCACGGGAGCTGATGCCGTGCCTCAAGGCAGGCAAGGCGCTCGCCGAAGCGCTCGGCGTACAGCTCCGTCTGCCGCAGCGCAAGGTCGCAGCGCTCCGAAAGCGGGGGAAGGTCCGGAACGACCTCACCGCCGCACAGTGCGTTTGCACGGGGGAATATCCAGGGATTGCCGAAGCTGCCCCTGCCGATCATGGCAAGCTCGCACTCTGTGTAGCGGAGGATATGCTCCGCATCCTCCGGGGTAAAGATGTCGCCGTTTGCAATGACGGGAATGTCCACCGCACGGCGTACCTCACGGATGATGTCCCAATCCGCACGCCCGGAGTACATCTGCGCCCTCGTTCTGCCGTGGACGGCGATTGCCGAGGCACCCGCCTGCTGCGCCATGCGTGCGAATTCGACGGCGTTTACGCTGCCGCCGTCGAAGCCCTTGCGAAACTTCACGGTCACGGGGACGGAGACCGCCCGGACGACGCTTTCGATGATGCGCCCCGCAAGCTCGGGGTCACGCATGAGCGCCGAGCCGTCGCCGCTTTTGACGATCTTTCCCACGGGGCAGCCCATGTTGATATCCAGAATATCCGCCCCGGAAGCTTCCAGGGCCATACCGGCG
>SAMEA3663036__coassemble_122_pt1 | contig 36979 bp, 29 predicted proteins | sample SAMEA3663036__metabat2_low_PE_023 | metagenome-assembled genome bin SAMEA3663036 (sample SAMEA3663036) | pig gut metagenome | biome: pig gut; feature: pig-associated habitat; material: faeces | place: France | collected 2012 | reverse complement strand
ATGTTTCGTCACTTCGTTCCGTCAAGGTGGCTACACCCCCTTGCGCCGCTTATGCGGCTATCCCTTGTGGACTTGCCGTCCGCAAACGGTTTTGACAAACCGTTTGCCGCCAGCAAGTTTGAAGATTAGACATAAACAAATCCTCCGCATGGTCTAAGCCATACGGAGGATTAACTGTTTTACGGACACCCGGCGATAGCACCTCGGTTTTTTCATATGTGTCAGTTTACGCTGAAGAGTATCTCGCCGTAGGTCGGCATGGGCCAGTATTCCGCAGAGGTATGTACCTCAAGCTCGTCAACGAGACTGCGGAGCCTTGTCATCGACGGTATGAGCCGATCACGCCCTGCGACCGCACGGGTGTAGTTTTCCGGCAGCGCCGACACGTCGGCAATGGCGGCGTCCAGCTCACGGGCAACGTCGCAGCAGGAAGAAATAAGCCGGCTTATGTGCGCAGCGCCGTCCTTCTCGAATGAGCATTCGATGCCGAGCTCCTGCTTTGAGATCGCAGCGTTTGCAAGCTCCGCCGAGTATGCGCTCACTGCGGGCAGAATGTCACGCCGCAGCATATGCAGCATGGTCTCCGCCTCGATGCGAAGCACCTTGCAGTAGTTGTCAAGCTTCATCTTATAGCGTGCCGCAAGCTCGATCTCGGAGTAGACGCTGTGGCGAATAAACAGCTCGACGTTCTTCTGCTCAAGGTATGCGTGGGCGCAGTCGGGGGTGGTGCGGAGGTTTAAAAGCCCTCTGCGTTCGGCCTCCTTGAGCCACTCCTCGCCGTAGCCGTTGCCGTTAAAGATGATGCGCTTATGCTTGCGGATGACACGGCGGATAAGCTCGTGCAGGTCGTTTTCAAAGTTGTCGGACAGCTCAAGCTCGTTTGCGTACTGCCGCAGCGACTCCGCAACGGCGGTGTTTATAACGACGTTTGCGCCGGAAATGGAGCTTGACGAACCCGGCATACGGAACTCAAACTTGTTGCCGGTGAAGGCAAAGGGGGAGGTGCGGTTGCGGTCGGTGGTGTCCTTGGGGAGCTTCGGCAGCGCATGAACGCCGACCTTTATAAGCTCCTTCTCCTTACCGCCGTAAGGCTCGCCCCGCTCGATTGCATTGAGTATCTCCTCCAGCTCCTCGCCGACGTACACGGAGATGACCGCCGGGGGAGCCTCGTCCGCACCGAGGCGCAGATCGTTCGAGGCGCTCGTGATCGACAGGCGCAGCATATCCTGATAATCGTCCACCGCCTGTATCACGGCGCAGAGCATGAGCAGAAACTGTGCGTTTTCGTAGGGCGTTTCGCCCGGCTCAAGCAGGTTCGCACCCGTGCCGGTGGTCATGGACCAGTTGTTGTGCTTGCCGGAGCCGTTGACGCCCGCAAAGGGCTTTTCGTGCAGCAGACAGACCATGCCGTGCTTCTTTGCGATCTTCTGCATAAGCTCCATCGTTATCTGATTGTGGTCGGCGGCGATGTTCGTCGTCGTAAACACGGGGGCAAGCTCGTGCTGTGCCGGGGCGACCTCGTTATGCTCGGTCTTTGCAAGGATGCCGAGCTTCCAAAGCTCCTCGTCAAGCTCTGCCATGAATGCGGCGACACGGGGCTTTATCATGCCATAGTAGTGGTCGCCGAGCTCCTGACCCTTGGGCGGCTTTGCGCCGAACAGGGTGCGCCCGGTGTACACAAGATCGGGACGGCGCAGGAACACCTCCTCGTCGATGAGGAAATACTCCTGTTCGGGTCCGCAGGTGGTCTTGACAAAGCCTGCGTCGCCGTTGCCGAACAGTCTCAGCACACGCATACCCTGACGGTTTATCGCCTCCATCGAACGCAGCAGCGGCGTTTTTTTGTCGAGCGCCTCGCCGCCGTAGGAGCAGAATGCGGTCGGGATGCAGAGAGTGCCGTCCTTAATGAATGCGTAGGAGGTGGGGTCCCATGCGGTGTAGCCCCTCGCCTCGAAGGTCGCACGCAGTCCGCCCGTGGGGAAGCTGGAGGCGTCCGGCTCGCCCTTTATAAGCTCCTTACCGGAAAACTCCATGATTATTCTGCCGCCGTCGGCGGGAGCGATGAAGCTGTCGTGCTTTTCGGCGGTTATGCCCGTCATGGGCTGGAACCAGTGGGTGAAGTGTGTTGCGCCCTTCTCGATTGCCCAGTCCTTCATGGCGTTTGCGACCACGTCGGCGGTGCTGCGGTCAAGCCCTTTGCCGAGCTTTATCGAAAGCTGTACCTGCCTGTACGCCTCGCCGGGGAGACGTGCCTTCATGACAGAGTCGTTGAACACCATCGTTCCGAATATGTCAGTTACGTTTTTCAATGCGTTTCTCCTTGGGCTTTATCAGCAGAGACGGAAGCCTGCGGGAACGGAGTCGTCGAGCATCAGAAGATGCAGCTCCTCCTTGCCGTCATGCTCGTGAACTGCGCTTATGAGCATACCGCAGGAATCCTGTCCCATCATCTTGCGGGTGGGGAGATTGAGTATCGCCACGACGGTCTTGCCAACTAACTGCTCCGGCTCGTAGAAAGCGTGGATACCGGAGAGAATCTGACGGGGGGTGCCGGAGCCGTCGTCGAGAATGAACTTTAAAAGCTTGCTGCTCTTTTTGACTGCCTCGCAGGAGATGACCTTGCACACACGCATATCGCACTTTGCAAAGTCGTCGATGCTCACGTCGGGCAGCACGGGCGGGAACTTGGGAGCGGCTGCGGGAGTGCTCTTGCGGCGCTCAAGCTCCTCAAGAGCCTTGGCGGCGTCGATGCGGGGGAACAGGGTCTCGCCCTTGTGGACGGAAACGGTGAGTGGCAGAACGCCGTACTTTCCTGCGTTTTCCCACGTCGCAAGGTCGGATGCGCCGATCTGCGCAAGCGCCTTATCGCAGCTTTCGGGGATGAAGGGGCGGAGCATGGTGAGGGACACCCGCAGCGCCTCAAGCAGATTGTAAAGCACGCTTGCAAGGCGTGGGCGGTCCTCCTCGTTCTTTGCCAGCACCCAGGGGGCTGTCTCGTCGATGTACTTGTTCGCACGCTGGATGAGGCGGAATACCTCCTCAAGCGCAAGGTGGAGCTGGAACTTATCCATCTGCTCCTCGTACTTTGCGGCGGTACCTTCGATCATGGAGATAAGCTCGTCGTCAAGCGCATCGGGACGGCGCTCGGAGGAAAGCTCACCGCCGAAGTATTTCTCGACCATGGCGGTGGTGCGGGAGACGAGGTTGCCGAGGTCGTTTGCAAGGTCGGTGTTGATGGTGGAGATAAGCAGCTCGTTTGAGAAGTTGCCGTCGGAGCCGAAGGGGAAGGTGCGCAGCAGGAAGAAGCGCAGCGCATCGACGCCGAACATATCCGCAAGTAGGTAGGGATCGACGACGTTGCCCTTGGACTTGCTCATCTTGCCGCCGTCGATGACGAGCCAGCCGTGACCGTAGACCTTCTTGGGCAGCGGCATCTCCATGCTCATGAGCATTGCGGGCCAAATGATGGAGTGGAAGCGGACTATCTCCTTGCCGACTATGTGAACGTCGGCAGGCCAATACTTTTCGTAGTCGGAGTCGGGGTAGCCGTCGTTGAGGAAGCCGAGTGCGGTGCAGTAGTTAAACAGCGCATCGACCCAAACGTACACGACGTGACCCGGATCGAAGTCGACGGGGATGCCCCACTTGAAGCTCGTGCGGGAAACGCAGAGGTCCTCAAGACCGGGCTTTATGAAGTTGTTTATCATCTCGTTGACACGGGAGGCAGGCTCCAAGAAGGTGCCGCTTTCAAGCAGCTCCTGAACGGGCTTTGCGTACTTTGAAAGGCGGAAGAAGTAGGCCTCCTCCTCGGCGTAATGCACCTCTCTGCCGCAGTCGGGACATTTGCCGTCCTTGAGCTGGCTTTCGGTCCAAAAGCTTTCGCAGGGGGTGCAGTACATTCCCTTGTATGCGCCCTTGTAGATGTCGCCCTTGTCGTACATCTTGCGGAAGATACGCTGCACCGCCTTGCAGTGGTAGTCGTCGGTGGTGCGGATGAAGCGGTCGTTGGATATGTTCATGAGCTTCCACAGATCCAGAACGCCCTTTTTGCCCTCGACTATGCCGTCAAGGAAGTCCATGGGGCTTTTGCCTGCGGCGGTCGCCTTTTCTTCGATTTTCTGACCGTGCTCATCCGTGCCGGTGAGAAACATAACGTCATATCCGCACATTCGCTTGTACCGGGCTATCGCATCGGTGGCGACGGTGCAGTAGGTGTGACCTATATGCAGCTTGTCGGAGGGGTAGTAGATTGGGGTGGTGATGTAGAATTTTCCCTTGTTCATGTTTCTCTTCTCCTTTGTATTGTCAAGGCTCCGCCGGAGCCGGGGTTTCGGTGGGGGTCGGTTCTGCCGAGGGAGTCGGAGTCGGCTCCTCGGAGGGCGTGGGCGCAGGCGACGGGGTCGGCTCCTCCGGCCACTTTATGTTCTCCTCGTGGTAGTGGTAGTAGCTCGTATCTTCCTTGGTGCGGCTTAATAGCGTACCGTCGGCGGCGTACACGTTGCGGTAGGTGGTGGCATTCGTGCCGATCGCAACGTCGGGATAGCGGTTGTCGTATGCGGTCGAGGCGGCGTAGGTTATCTCAACGTAGCTGCCGTCAACGTCCGTACCCCAGATCTCCACGGTGAGCGAGCGCTCGGTCATATCGCATTTTGCGACTATCTTAACGGGGTAGTCCCTGTCGTTTTTGAATTTGAATTCCGGACCGCCCCACGAAACGGTGGCGTCCATGCCGTAGGGCAGGTAGGACACCGCAAAATAGTGGCAGTCACGGGCGGTTATCTTGAGGTTTGCAAGCAGGGCAGAGCAGTAGAGCGTTGACGACACCTGACATATGCCGCCGCCTATCTGCGTGACCTCCTTGCCTCCGGCATAGGCTCCGGCGGGCTTGAAGCCCGCAGCCGAGGTGCGCTTTCCCACAACGTCGTTAAACGAGAAGGTCTCGCCGGGATTCAGCACCACGCCGTCTATCTTCTCCGCCGCAAGGCGGACGTTCGTGCAGCGATCCGAGGAGCTGCTTTTAAAGGTCGTCGTCTTTGAGCCGAGACAGTCTGCGAAAAGCTCGGTGCCGAGCGTTTCGGAGGAAAGCTTCGGCTGAGTGACGGTGAGCGGGATGACGACAAGCTCACCGGGTTTGGCTTTGTCAAAGAGCTTTGCCGCCTCTTTGGGGTCGAAGTCAAGCCCCGCCTTGCTCTGCGTAAGGCAGTGGTTTTCGGCGTCGTATGCGGCGTCTACGGGATCGCACTTTATCTCCTCACGGAGCTTTTCAAAGTCCGGGGTCTCGGCATCCTCTATCCCGGCGGCGTAGCTTATGCGCTCGTCGCCCTGTTCAAACGCCTTTGCGATGAGCGAGCAAAGCTCGTCTGCATCGGGCTTCATGCTCTCGGCACCCTTGATGAGGGAGAGCGTCGCCGCCTCCTCGTCGATCTGAGCCTCCGACGCAAGCTTTTTAAACTCCGAAAGCTCCGACTCGACCTTGGCTTTGAGCGCCTTTTCGTCGACCGCTGCGGTTATCGCAGCGCCGTCGGTCTTTCCGGCTATACATTTAAAATATGCAAGCAGGTTTTCGAAGGGGTCGTCGCCGTGACCGTAGGCGTATGCCGCCTGCGCCGCTTCTTCGGCGTCGAGCCGCAGTCCGGCATCGTCCGCCGTGACGGTAAATTCACGGTCGCCGGGGAGCGACACGGTGACGGGGGAGATGTCCCCTCCGTTCCATCCGGCATCGTTTAGCGCTGCCGTCGCCTCCGAGACGGTCATGCCGCCGAGGGAAACGCCGCCTATGCTGATGTTCGGGTATACGGTGTCGCCGCTGCCGACGATGAAGCCGCCGAGCGCACACAGCGCAATGACCGCAGTCAGTCCGAGAACGATGCCCAAAACGACGTTTCTGCCCCGCTTTGAGCGTTTCTCACTTTTCGGAGCCTTCTTTTTCTCTGCCGGCTTGCTTTTATTCGCAAGGTGTCTGCCCTTTGCCATATCGGTTCCTCTTTCAGTTCTTTTCGACCTGCTTACGGTAAAATTCCTTAAACTTTTCAAGATCGCCCTGCGGGAGCGGCTGCTTTTCCTCCGCATCGAAGGCGTCTTTCATCCACGGGTTGTACTCGACCTTCGCCTCCGTCTGCGATTCAAGCATCGAGACGATGAGCGAGTTGGACACAAGGAAGCCCGACGGAGTGAGCCTCCAGCGGTCGCCGAGCTTTTCCGCCCAGCCCTTTTTCGCAAACTCCTCGAATTTGCGCTCCATGGGCGACCAGTCGCTGAGATAAATATTATGGTATTCCTTCTCGGATATGCCCCTTGAGGTTCGCATACCGAGCATAATGTATTCCGCCGCCTTCTGCACGGGCAGGCAGATCTCGTACTCGTCGATTATCTGCTTGTCTCCCATCACGGCGGCAATATAACGGTCAAGATCCCGCACATAGCTGTAACGCACGCCGTCGACATACGAATGCGCACCGGGACCGAAGCCCATGTAATCGCCCATGGTCCAGTATTTGAGGTTGTGCTTCGACTCGTAGCCCGGCACCGCAAAGTTCGATATCTCGTACTGCTCAAGCCCGTAATGCTCAAGCGTCTCGACGGCGTAGAGGTACATATCCGCCTGCTCGTCGTCGTCGGGAATGAGGGGGGAGCCTACATAGCGGTACATGGGAGTACCCTCCTCAAGCTTCAGTGCGTAGCAGGAAAGATGCTCCGGGTGCAGCTCCAAGGCCTTCGACAGCGTGTCCGCCCAGTCGCCCTTCGTCTGACTCGGAAGACCGTAGATGAGGTCAAGGCTCACGTTCTCAAAGCCCGCACGCCTTGCGTTTTCGACTGCGGTCTGCGCCTGACGGAAGTTGTGCCGCCGACCGATGATCTTTAAAAGATCAGCGTTTGCCGACTGCACGCCGACGGACAGACGGTTGACGCCCGCCTTGCGCAGGAGCTTTAGGTCGTCGTACTTTACGCTGTCGGGGTTTACCTCGACGGTGATCTCCGAATCGAGACGCAGATTTCCCTGAAGCTTCAGCTCGTCGAGTATCTCGACTATGCGCTTTGCGCCGTAGTAGCTGGGGGTGCCGCCGCCGAAGTACACGGTGTCCACCTCAAAGCTCTTTGCCGCCTCCGCAGACTCGGATATGTGCGACAGCAGCGCCGACTGATAGTCCGGCATCTTGCGGTCACGGCCGGGGAGCGAGTAAAAATCGCAGTAGGCGCACTTGCTGGCGCAGAAGGGTATGTGAATGTATATTCCCAAGCGTTTGCCCATGAAAGACTTCCTTTCACCGACGGGGGGAGATACCCCCGTCGGCTCATGTTCTTTAGAAGAGTGAGGTCACCATATCGGAGTAGGCTGCCGGATCCTCAAGCTCAAGACCCGCAATAAGCTGCGCCTGAGCGTAGAGTATCTTCGAGAGCTTTGCCGCCTTGTCCTTTTCGAGGCTGTCGTATGCCATCTTGACCGCTCTGAACGCAGGGTGATCGGGGTTAATTTCAAGCACTCTGTTTGCACGGATCTTCCGCATCTCCTCGGAGGGGCTTACACGGAAGTACTTTTCCATCTCCAGCGTCACGCCGCCGGTTGTGGTCAGGCAGCAGGCGGAGGAGACGAGCTTGCTGGAGAAAACGACCTGCTTTAAGTTCTCGTCGCCGATGCTGTCACGCATGAAGTCAAGAAGCTCTTTTTCCTCCTCGCTCTTTTCGGCGGCAGCCTTCTTCTCCTCCTCGGTCTGGAAGCCGAGGTCGTCGGTGACGATGTTTATGAAGGGCTTGCCGTCTACCATGCGTATCTGCTGAAGCACCATCTCGTCGATGGGTGCGGTGAGGTACATTATCTCATAGCCTCTGGAGCGCACGTCCTCGCACTGGGGGAGGCTCATCGCCTGCTTGAGCGTATCGCCTGCGCAGTAGTATATCGCCTTCTGACTTTCGGGCATGTTGTCGACGTACTCCTTGAGCGTTACCTGCTTGTCCTCTCCGGTGTAGTATATGAGCAGGTCCTTGAGGAAGTCGGTGTAGCGGCCGTACTCGTCGCAGACGCCGCACTTTATGTGGATGCCGAAGTTGTTCCAGAAGGTCTCGTACTTGGGACGGTCCTCACGCAGCATCTTCTCAAGCTCGCCCTTTATCTTCTTTTCAAGGTTCTGACCGATTATCTTGAGCTGCCTGTTGTGCTGAAGCACCTCTCTTGAAATGTTCAGGCTGAGGTCGGGGGAGTCTACGACGCCGCGGACGAACTCAAAGTAATCGTGAATGAGCTTGTCGCAGTTTTCCATGATGAGAACGCCGTTGCAGTAGAGCTTGACGCCCTTTTTCGCAGCGCCGCTTGCGGCGTTGTCGATGTCCTTGCCGGGGATGAACAGCATCGCCTTATAGGACACGCTGCCCTCGGCGTTGACACGAAGCACGGCGGCGGGGTCGGTCTGATCCCTGTTCGTCTCCTTATACCACTCGGCGCAGTCCTCGTCGCTGACATCCGCTTTGCTGCGCTGCCAGATGGGGACCATGGAGTTGACGGTTTCGGGAGCGGTCACGGTGACGTTGTGCATGACGGGGTTGCCGTCCTTGTCAAGCTCCTCAGAAGGCTGCTGCTCGGTGCGGGTGATGTCCATAACGATGGGCCAGCGCACATAGTCGGAGTACTTCTTGACGAGCGCCTTGAGCTTCCATATCTCAAGATAGGAGCCGTAGATCTCTTCCTCGGTGTCCTCCTTGATGTGCATGATGACATCGGTTCCGGCGGTGTATTTATCGCAGGGGGTGACGGTGTAGCCGTCGGCTCCCGTGCTTTCCCACTTAACGCCCTCGTCGCTGCCGTACGCCTTGGAGATGACCGTGACCTTGTCGGCGACCATGAACGCCGAGTAGAAGCCGACGCCGAACTGACCGATGATGGAGATGTCCTCGCTCTCGGCCTTGTCGGAATCCATGTCGCCCTTAAACTTGAAGGAGCCGCTCTTTGCGATGACGCCGAGGTTCTTCTCCGCCTCCTCCATGGTCATGCCGATGCCGTTATCGGAGACCGTGATGGTGCGGGCGTCCTTATCGACGGTGATGCGGATGCGGTAGTCGCTGCGCTCAAGACCCACCTTGTCGTCGGTGAGGGACAGGTAGCAGAGCTTGTCTATCGCATCGGATGCGTTGGAGATGATCTCACGCAGGAATATCTCCTTGTTTGTGTAGATGGAGTTGATCATAAGGTCGAGGAGTCTTTTGCTCTCCGCCTTAAACTGTTTTTTACCCATATTTTAAATACCTCCGTATGTTTTTCTTAAAAATGTATTATAACACATATTTGCTTTTTTTCAACTTATATATTAAATATTGAAAAACCCTCCGACCTCGGTCGGAGGGCGAGAAGCGGCGGTCAGACCGTCAGCGTATAGTTTTCCTTGCGGGGAGCGGGAGCGGGGGTTTCGCAGTCCGCATAGCCGAGCGCTATCGAAGCGACGCCCCGCAGGTTCTCGGAAAGCCCCCACTTTCTGAGCAGCGCCTTGCCTTCGGGGAGCTCGAACATCTGCTTGCAGCGGTTTATCCAGCATGAGCCGAGACCCACGGCGTAGGCGGCGTTGAGCATATTCGTGCAGACGGCGGCACAGTCGAGTATGCCGATCTCCTCGGTAGCGGCATCCTCCGTTGCGAGAACGAGCAGCACCGTGGGCGCACCGTAGTAGGGGTCGATGCCGTCCTTTCCCATGACACGGGCGTTAAGAGCGGAAACGGCGGCTCTGTCCCCCGGGTCTCTGACCGCAATGATGACGGGCGACTGCCTGCCCATCGCCGTGGGAGCGTAGGTCCCCGCCTTCATGACCTCGGAGAGAAGGCCTGCGTCCACCTGCTCCGGACGGTATTTTCTTATCGAGCGTCTGCCGCAAAGCATTTCGAGTGCATCCATGATATTACCTCCACAGAAAATTATTGTCACAATATTATCACAGGTCAAAGGAATTTTCAACAAAATGCTGTTCATTTGCCGAAGCCCGTGTTACAATGGAGACACTCAAAAATATAAACGGAGAAGAAAGCCATGCAGAATGTACTCAAAAGATCACTTGCCGGACTGCTCTGCCTGTGCCTCGTCCTGTCCCTTCTGTGGGGTCTCGGCGGCACGGCGTTTGCCGCAAGCAGAAACACCGGCACACGTCACGAGGTTTGCACCTCTCTCAGCGAGCAGGCGCAGAGCTACTACAGCGGAAAGTATGATTGGGACAGCCTGAGCCGGCTTGACGGCGTTGCGACGGATTCGTCGCTCGAAGCCATGGACGGTGAGCTGTACAATGCGCTGAGCGACCTCATGTCCGATACCATGAAAAATAAGGTCAGCTACAGCAGCCTCACGAGCTATTGGACGGACACCGACGCCTCCGCAAACGGCGGTCAGATCCTCTGCTACTCGGACGCCGAGAGCAATTCGAGCGTCAGCCGTGAGCACGTTTGGCCCAAGAGCCGTGCAAGCTTCTATCAGAAAAACGGCGGCAGCGACCTGCACCACCTGCGTCCGGAGAACAGCAGCGTCAACTCCACCCGCTCCAACTACACGATGGGCGACGTCGTGGGCGTGTTTGACAGCTACAGCACCTATCAGTACAACGGAAACAACGTGCTGTACTATCTCCCCGGTGCCGACCTCGTCGAGGTCAACGACAACATCAAGGGCGACGTTGCACGCATCCTTCTGTATGTCTATGTCCGCTGGGAGCAGCCCAACCTCTGCGAGAACGTCGATTCCTCGAAGCTTCCCGCATTTGACTCGGACGACAGCAAGAACAACGGGCTTGCCGTTATCGAGGACCTCGACACCCTGCTTCAGTGGTGCGCAGAGGACCCCGTCGACACTTGGGAAATGAGCCGCAACGACTGCATCGAAAGCATTCAGGGCAACCGCAACGTATTCATCGACTACCCCGAATACGCATGGCTCATCTTCGGCAGAGAGGTCCCCGCAGGCCTCGTTACCCCCTCCGGCGAGGGCAAGGATATGGAAAAGTATGAGATCACCGCCGTCTCCGCAGACCCGACGATGGGCAGCGTGAGCGTAAAGGGCAGCAAGGTGATCGCGGTTCCCGCCTACGGCTATGTCGTCTCCCGTGCGGAGGTCACCCCCGCCGGCGCCGCAAAGCTCGACCGTGACGGAAACGTGTTCACGCTCAGCGAGATAAAGAGCAACTGCACCGTGAAGGTGTACTTTGAAAAGGCGGCAGCCGTGACGGTGAGCTTTGCGTCGCTCGACGAAATTGCACCCATGAGCACCGTTCAGGGCGGCAGCGTGACTCTGCCCTCCTGCATGACGGGCGCCGAGGGCTACACCTTCGTCGGCTGGACCCCCACCGAGATAAAGGACGAGACCGCCACCGCTCCCACCGTTTACAAGGCGGGCAGCAACTACACCGCCTTTGAGGATACGACGCTCTATGCGCTCTTCTCAAGGACCGAGGAGGGCAGCACTCCCGGCGGCAGCGCTGCGCTGGTGACAGAGGAGCAGCAGGATTGGAGCGGCACCTACGTCATAGGTCTGCCCACTCCGAAGCGTGACGTTATGATGTCCGACACGGCAGGCTCCACCGGAGCATACCTCCAGTATAACGATGCGACCATCGCAGACAACTGCATAACGAACGCCGCAAAGAGCAACTACTTCACCCTCGTTAAGGTCGGCAGCTACTACGCCGTCCGCTCCGACAACGGCAGCTACCTGCGCTGCGACGGCGTTAAGAAAATAAGCCTCGACAACAGCGTGAGCAGCGTTTCGGAGAGCGACACCGCCTTCCTGTGGAACGTGAGCCTCGGGCGCTTTGAGCATTCAAATGCCGCAAACGGCGTCCTGCGCTACAACGCAAGCTCTCCGAGATTCACGACCTATCTCGATTCCAGCAATCAGATGGACGTAAAGCTCTATAAGCTCGGCAGCGCCTCGGTCACCTACTACAAGACCTTCGGCGACGTAACGCCGCCTCCCGCACCTCCGGCTCCCGTGAATCCCTTCACCGACGTGAGCGGGGATGCGGTGTACTATGATGCGATCATGTGGGCGTATTACCACGAGCCTGAGCAGATAACCACCGGCTACACCGAAACGGAATTCCGTCCCGACGCTCCCTGCACGAGGGGTCAGGTCGTGACCTTCCTGTGGCGTGCCGCAGGCTGCCCCGAGGTAAAGGGCGACTGCCCGTTTACAGACGTTGCCGAGAACAGCCCCTACCGCACCGCAATAACGTGGGCAGCACAGAAGGGCATAGCTCAGGGCTTTGATGCAGATCATTTCCGCCCGGGTGACCCCGTGTCGAGAGCACAGTTCGTGACCTTCCTGTGGCGCTATGAGGGCAAGCCCGCAGCAAATGCAGAGAACGTCTTCACCGATGTTGCCGACACGAGCGTATACTTCCCCGCAATAATGTGGGCGTATGAAAGCGGCGTCACCGTCGGCTACGGAAACAACGATTTCCGCCCCGATATGACCTGCACCCGCTGGCACGTCGTGCTGTTCATGCAGCGCTGCCTCGATAAAGACTGAGATAAGCTCCGAAGGGAGACGGCGACCCCCGTCTCCCTTTATCTGTTTAAAAACTCTTGACAAACCGCCGAAAAGGTAACATAATGGTAACACTACGCCCTTTTCGCCGTTTTCCGCCGCACGGAGATCGGAAAAACAGGATTAAAATCGGTAATATTTTTAACACTTGCCAAAGTTTGTTGTTGAATTTGTGTACAAACTGTGTTAAAATCCTAATGATAGGGTTGCAGTAAACTGCTACAGTAAACTAACGGATCGTCACCGTTAATAATAAGAAGAAAGGAAACATACTATGAACGAAAAGTATAATGCCCTGTTTACTCCCTTCAAGATTGGTAATGTGGAAATCAAAAACCGCATAGTCCAGTGTTCGATGGGCGGTACCTCTCTGTTTGGCTGGCTCGAGCCCTGCCACTTCGACAAGGAAGCCGCACACTTCCTGCTCCAGAGAGCACAGAAAGGTGTTGGCCTGGTGCTTCCCGGTATGCAGTGCGTTCGCGACACCATGGGCCGTCGTTGGCTCTATCAGAACAAGAAGATGTTCAAAGAGCTCAAGCCCTACATGGAAGAGTTCCACAAGACCGGCGCAAAGCTGTTCATCCAGCTGGCAGCAGGCTTCGGCCGCTCCATGGCAGTTACCCCCTGGATGGTCGCTCTGGGCAAGAACCCCATCCTGAACAAGATCGCTTCCCCCATCGTTGACGTACAGTACTCCTGTGCTTCCGCTTCCGAGACTCCTAACCGCTGGGCTGAGGATATGCCTTCCCGTCCCCTGACCGTTAAGGAGATCCGCGAGATGGTCGACGCTTTCGGTAAGACCGCAAAGATGCTGCGTGACGCAGGCGTTGACGGCGTTGAGATCCACGCCGTTCACGAAGGCTACCTCCTCGACCAGTTCACCATGGAAAACTGGAACCATCGTACCGACGAGTACGGCGGCAGCTTCGAGAACCGTTTCCGCTTCCCCGTTGAGATCGTACAGTGCATCAAGAAGTACGCCGGCGAAGACTTCCCCGTATCCCTCCGTTACTCCGTCAAGTCCTACACCAAGACTTGGGGCAAGGGCGCAGTTCCCGGCGAAGAGTTCGTAGAGTGGGGTCGTGACTACGAAGAGTCCAAGAAGGCAATCAAGTACCTCGGCGACATGGGCTATGACTTCTTCAACTGCGACAACGGTACTTACGACGCATGGTACTGGGCACATCCGCCTCAGTACATGCCCGACAACTGCAACCTCGCAGACGTCGAAATGATCAGAAATTACACCGACAAGCCCGTGGCTTGCGCAGGCCGTATGCTCCCCGAGACCGCTGCCGAAGAGATCGCAGCCGGCCGTCTCGACGCTATCGCAATCGCTCGTCAGAACCTCGTTGACCCCGACTGGATCCTCAAGATTCAGGAAGGCAGGGAAGACGAGATCAAGCCCTGCATCCGCTGCCACAACGGCTGCTTCAACTTTGCAAAGTACAAGGGCACCGCAAACATCCAGGGTCTGGAAGACTCCCTGCACCTTGGCCGCTGCGCCCTTACTCCTCCCACCATGCAGCACAACCGCTACAAGATCGTTCCCACCAACAAGCCCAAGAAGGTCGCCATCATCGGCGCCGGCATCGGCGGCTGCGAGGCAGCTCTCGTCCTCAAGCAGCGCGGTCACAACCCCGTTGTCTTCGAGAAGGCTGACCGTATCGGCGGTCTGTTCCTCACCGCTTCCGCAATGAGCTTCAAGGAGAACGATAAGCAGCTCATCGCCTGGTACGAGAACGAAGTTAAGAAGCAGGGCATCGACATCCGCTTCAACACCGAGATCAACGACCTGGGCGTTATCGCACGTCAGTTTGACGAGATCATCGTCGCAACCGGCGCAACTCCCAGAAAGATGGCAATTCCCGGCTTCGAGAAGTGCCTGAACTTCACCCAGCTCCTCCGCGAGAAGTACCCCGTTGGCGACAAAGTCGTGTTCTTCGGCGGCGGCCAGTCCGCTTGTGAGGCTGCATACGAGATGGTTCTTCAGGGCAAGCACCCCATCATCGTAGAGTACGCAAAGGACCTCGTTCCCGCACAGAACGTCTGCCTGTCCAACGCTTCCTTCCTGCGTGATGTTCTCGAGTACCACAAGGTTCCCACCTACCTCGAGCACACCATCAAGGAGATCAAGGACAAGACCGTCGTTGTTGCTTCCAAGGACGGCAAGAACGTCATCGAGCTCGAATACGATAACATCGTAAACGGCATCGGCTTCGTTCCCCAGCCTGTCGGCGGCAAGGGCAAGAACATTCACCGTGTCGGTGACTGTGTTGCGATCGGCAACCTGCGTACCGCTATCTGGCGTGCATGGGATGTCTGCATGAAGATCTGATCTTCTGCTGCACACCGTAACAGAATAAACTTGACGGTGCAGGTCATTTGACCTGCACCGTTTTTTGCGCCGAAAAGTCCGAGAGATCGGGCTTTTTTAATTTTTAAAAGTGAACAAACTGTAAACATAAATTAAAATTCCGTTTTTCTGCAAGATTATACAAAAGTCTCCGTCTTTATTGGTGAGCGCACAATTGGGGGATTGGCGCACAGTGCCGAATAAATGAAAGCGGAGGATATTATGACCGAAATAAATAAATCACGCCTACTGAAGGTGCTGAGCGTGCTGCTGGCAGCGATCATACTGCTATGCGCAATCTTTACCCCTAAAGCCGATGCGATTTCCGAGGAGGACTACTACGAAAATGCGGTCCTTTACTGGACGAACGTCGAACGTGCAAGACACGGTCTTGCGGCGCTCAAGACGACGGATGCGCTGAGCAACGCCTCATACACGAGAGCGAAGGAGCTCCTCACGAATTATGACCACACCCGTCCCAACGGTCAGCGCTGGACGACAGTGTTTGCCGCAAACGGCATAAGCTACGGCTGTGCGGCGGAGAACATAGCGGTCGGCTACTCGACACCCTGCAGTGTCGTGAATGCGTGGATGGAGTCCACGGGACACCGCAACAACATACTGAGCGAAAAGTACACTTACATGGGTTCCGGCTATTACTACTCGAACTCCGGATATAAAAACCACTGGGAGCAGCTTTTCGCCGGAAAGGTGACATACGCTAACGCACGAGGCACGTTTTACGTTGCGCCGACGGGTCTCAAGCTTGACAAGACGAGCCTCAGCCTCAAAGTTAACGGCACCGGCACGGTGACCGGCGTTCCGCAGCCCGTGTATGCGACCGAGGAGGTCATATGCACAAGCTCCGACCCGAACACCGTCTGCGTTGTGAACACGCAGGTGAACGTGATAACGGTGAAGGGACTGCGTGACGGCAAGGCGACGCTCACGATACGCTGCGGTGCCTATTCAAAAACGCTTGACGTCACGGTGGGCAGCGGCAAGAGCGCAAGCCCGTACTACGACGTAAGCCCGGACGCAAAATACTTTAACGCCGTCATGTGGGCAACGGAAAACGGCATAACCAACGGCACTGACGCAACGCATTTTTCGCCCGACGCAAGCTGCACAAGGGGTCAGGTCGTGACCTTCCTGTGGCGTGCAGCCGGATGTCCGGAGCCGAGGCGCACGACGAATCCCTTCGTCGATGTGCAGAAAGGCTCCTACTGCTACAAGGCGGTGTTGTGGGCATACGAAAACGGCATAACCAACGGCACCGACGCAAGTCACTTCTCGCCGGGCAAGACGATACCCAAGCAGCAGGCGATAATGCTGATATATAACTACTGCGGCAAGCCTGCGGTAAGCGGGACCGAGCCGTACGGCGACGTGACCCCCGGCGACTATTATTACAAGGCGGTGCTGTGGGCGTATAAAAACGGCATTGCGGAGGGCGGAAGCTATTTCGGCGTGGGCGATGCCTGTCCGAGGTGGCAGCTTGTGCAGTATATGTACCTCGCAATGAATTAAATTTGACAGTTTCCTCGATGAGCGGGGATCAGCTCCCGCAAGTCGAATACTCCTTTCTCCATCCCCCCAAGAGACCGATGCTTCCCCCAAAGCATCGGTCTCAAACCGTTTTTGGGGAGCAGAGGAAAAGAACGCAAAGCGTAAAATTTAATGCGCAGCAGGGGAGTTTGAGGGGACAAGGTCCCACTCAAAATTGAATTATAGCCATCAAAAACGTTTGATTTCCGTGAAATTAATTTTCACAGAAATCAGACTTTTTGACGAGCGAAGCGAGGTTTTTTGTAAAGCGCTGCTTTACAAAAAACTGGCGTTGTTAAGCCCGCAAAAAGTTTGCGGGCTTAACCGATGTTTCCCCCAAAGCATCGGTCTCAAACCGTTTTGGGAGTGTGAGGAATCTCTCCCTTAAACCTTTTTGAAGTCCTCTAAGGTGTAGTCCTCGACTCTTCCGCGAATCTTTCGGTGTTCATATTGACGCAAGGTTTGCGTTTTCCTGTACGGATGCCGGTGCGAGAAATGCATTTTGCGCAAACCACCGTAAAAATGCCGCAAAACGCACCGCCGTATAACAGCATACGGCGGTGCGTTTTTAACTTTATCTCTTTTTTCAGAACAGGAGCTTAAACAGGTTTTCGTCCTTTGCGACGTTGCTCATCTCGCCGACGAACATGATGTCGGTGACACCGGAGGAGGAGACGAGATTCTTGACGGAACCGTTAAAGTAGCGCAGGTCGAGCATGAGAATGTTTTCGTAGTCCGCCGTCAGGAAGGGTACAAGGGAGTTTGCAAAGGAGTCCTTTATGACAAGCAGCGTCTTACCGTTCTGCGCACCGCCCTTTATGAGCATCATTGCCCGGTTGCCGCCGAAGAACACGGTGTATTTGTCCTTCGTATCAAGCTTGCTCATGTCGTAGACCTCAATGTTCTTGCCGTCGGCGGTGACTGCAAGGGAGTCCGAAACGGGAGCGATGTACACCTCGTCGGGAACAGCGGCGGAGTCGAGCGTCTTGGAATAGGTGGTGCCGAGGAAGGAGTCGCTCACCTTTTGAAGCTCCCCTTCGTATGCGCCATTGCCCTGCATGATGCAGTCGTAGGCAAGGTATGCACCCATGGTCGTCCAGTGATGGTCGGTGCGGTAGTAGATATACTCTCCGCTGTGCTCCGACAGGGCGGAGTAGATATCGGGCAGCGAAACGCCGTCGCCGAAAACGTCCTGCGCTATGCCGTACATGAGTCTTGCGTCGTACATTTGGGCGTTTGCGGGGAGCTTATCTTTTAGCACCGTTCCGGCTGCGGGGACCAAAACGACGGTGGAGGGAAGCCCCTGCGCATCGATAAAGCTCTTTATCGATGCAAGATTTTCACGGTAGCGGTCAAGCTCAAAGTCGTCGGAGGTGATCTTCTCCATGTAGTAGCCGTCCCGACCGATGTAGGCTCCGCCGATGTCGGCAAAGCCGAGCGTGAGCTTTATCTTCGTGCCGACCGCCGTCCACAGATCCCTTGCGGGGAACTGGTCGCTTAAATACTTCGAGAGCTTGGACTGGAAGCTGCCGTCAAGCAGCGTATCGCCGTTTAGCGCCGGCGCCGTCTGAAGCACACGGTTTTCGTTGTCGGAAAACTCTCGGTCCGGCGTTGCGAGGATATAAACGCCGGGCAGAACGATAATGACGAGGAATATTGCGATGAATGTGATGTACAGTTTTTTCATTTCGCTCACCTCTCAGAATCTGAAGTACAGGAAGGGGTTGTAGCTGTCAACGACGAGGAACATCATGCACAGCGCAAGCAGCAGTATCGTCGCTGCGGCCTTGATGCAGAATGCGCTCTCCTCGCCGACGCAGAGCTTACGCCCGACGAATGCGGTAAGGCGCTTGGGAAGCTGCGTCGATGCGATGCAGAGTATAACGAGCAGCGCAGCTCTCGTCGTGAGAAGGTAGAGGTCAAGCCCGCCCGTAAGTCCGTTTGCGCCGAACATGGAGCCGAGGTACGGCAAAAGCACACTCGTGTCGTCGCAGGCGAAGATGACCCAGCCGATAACGATGATAAACAGCGCATAAATGTGCCGCACGAAGGCGGGGAGCTTATCGAGTACCTTGAGCATGAACAGCTTTTCAAGGACGAGGAACAGGAAGTAGTAAAGTCCCCACATGACGAAGTTCCAGCCTGCGCCGTGCCAGAAGCCGGTCAGAGTCCAAACGATGAGCAGGTTGAGTATCTGCCGTGCCATGCCCTTACGGTTGCCGCCGAGGGGGATGTACAGGTACTCCTTGAACCATGTGCTGAGCGTAATGTGCCAGCGCCGCCAAAACTCGGTGATGCTCTTGGATTCGTAGGGGTAGCGGAAGTTTTCGGGGAATTTGAAGCCGAAGATTCTGCCGAGACCGATCGCCATGTCGGAGTAGCCGGAGAAGTCGAAGTAGATCTGGAAGGTGTAGGCTATCGCACCGAGCCACGCCATGAGTACGGAGGTCTCGCCGCCGAGGGCGTAGATCTGATCCCAAAGCGCACCGATCTGATTTGCCAAAAGCACCTTCTTGCCGAGACCTACGACAAAGCGGCAGATGCCGCTTGCAAAGTCCTCGGCGGAGACGCTGCGCTCTTTGAGCTGCGCCTCAACGTCGGAGTAGCGGACGATGGGTCCTGCGATAAGCTGCGGGAACATGGTGATGTACATTCCGAAGTCCAGAATATTGCGCTGCACCTTCACGTCGTCACGGTAGACGTCTATAGTGTAGCTCATCGCCTGGAAGGTGTAGAAGCTGATACCGATGGGCAGCGCAAGATTCACAAGCCCGATGTCGGCGTTGAAGGCACGGTTTAGGTTCGTTATCACGAAGTCGGTGTACTTGAACACGCAGAGCAGTCCGATGTCGATGACGACGGAGAGCGCAAGCAGCGCCTTTGAAAGCCGGACGTTTTTCCTGTTGCGGTCAAGCAGCAGACCGAAGGCGTAGTTTATCGCAATGGAGAACATCATCAGGAACACATACTTCGGCTCGCCCCATGCGTAGAACACGAGGGAGACGAGCAGCAGAAAGCTGTTCCTTAAACGCTTAGGACAGATATAGTACCCCGCAAGCACGATGGGCAGGAATACGCATATGAACACCGAATCACTGAATACCATATCTGTTTTCTCCTAAAGTTTAGTTTACAAAGTCCTCAAAGGCGGACCTGACGGCGGAATTGCTGTCCGTCATTATAAGCACGGCGTACCTGCCGTCGGTAAAGACAAGGGCGTTTTCCGCTCTCGGCACCTCGCTGACGCCGTAGGACCTGTAGAAGTCCACACGGTTCTGAGCGTGCTGCTTTAAGGAATCGGCGGCGACCGAGACATCGCTCGCATCCTTGACTGCGATCACGGCGATCTCGTAGGAGGCAAGCTCGTTTGCGTAGCTCACGAAGTACGCCTCGACCTTGTCGTAGTCCATGTCGGAAATGTAGGAAAAGCTGCTCTTTGCATTGTCGTCCGAGCTTGAAGCGGAGAGCATATCGGGAAGCTTGCCCGCAGCCGAAAGCATTTCGACCCGAAGGTCGTACATACTCACGGTCTCACGGCTCTCCCCGCAGGCGCAGAGGCAAAAGCATAGGCAAAGCGCAAGCAGAAGCGAGACAGTTCTTTTCATAAGTGCCTCCGTATCAGCCCCTTGCGCCGATGATGACATCGTCGTCCCCATTCTCGTTGTCGACATCCGAGACCTCAATGTCGCCGAAGGACTTTTCTATCGCATCGTATATTTTATCATACGCATCCGAGGGTATGTCAATAGGATCGTCGATATCGGGATCGTCGTCGTTATAATCAAAGCCGTCGATGGTGATAAACAGCACATAACCCTCCTGCACCTTGTACCAGTTCCAGTACAGAGTGAGGTTGCTGTACTCGTCGGAGTTCATAAGGCGCATTTCGATGTCGGACATGATCTCGTTGACTATCGCCGCTTCGGGTTCGCCGATCTCGGTCTTGAACGCAAAGGCTGCGCTGCCGCACTGCTCGTCGATCATATCTCTGAGTGCTGCGGGCAGATCGTAAATGTCGTCGCAGGTCTTGAGATTGCTGTATGCGTGGTTGTACTTGATGCCGTTTGCGGCGGGGAAGTAGGAGGTATCCCAGCTCTGATCGGTGGCGCACATGGCGTCGTTGCGATTAAAGTGCGAGTAGTTGCCGCTGCCGACATCGGAGTATATATCGGTATGATACCACTCTCCGTCGAGCTTTACAAGGTTCCATGAATGATAGCACTCCGTGTTATGTACTACCATGCAGTCGATGTCGAGCATCTGCATGAACAGACGGAAGGTGGTGGCGTAGCCGACGCAGACTGCGTTGTGGTATTTAAGTACGCCGTAGGGGTTGTCGCAGTCCTCCTGTGTGTTGGGTATGACGAGGTAGGAGCCGGTGTCGTGATCGAGGTTTGCGGTCATCCAATCGTACACCGCAAGCTCCTTTTCATAGTCGCTCATGTCCTTGTCAATGATCTCGTCAAGAATCTTCGACGCCATGTCGAGCGTCTCCTTGTCCTTGTCGCTGAGGTCTGAGCGATCGCCGGACTTGTAAGCGTCGGAAATGTTCTTGGTGGACTTTATCTCGTACTCGCCGGCTATTATGACTCCGTCCTCGGTGGTCTCGCCGCCGTTTTTGTTAAGGGTGGAGTTTAAAAGCTTGCCCTGGGCGTTTACTTTGGTGAGAAGCAAGATGTTCAGTACCAGTCCCGCTATGAGTATCACCGCAAGTATGCCGGCAAAAACGCCGACGGCGATCTTGAGCTTTTTGTTAGTTTGCTGCATAATGACTACTCCTTTCGGCTTTGTAGTGCTATGACGATGAGATGTGTACTATGTTCCGCAAAAATTTGGGCAATATGCTACTTGCCTCGGCATTGCCGATAAGATATACTATTTACATTAAATTCAAAGCCATGCGGAAAGAGGCGTTCACATGAAGAACTTTTTATACGATATTGGCAGCAAAACGGCAAAGAAATCCGCTTTGAACGTTGAATTTGATCTTCTGCGTTCGTCGGAGGGGGACAATGCGACCGTCGCCGCACTGCCGTTTTACTATTCCGACGAGATGTTTTTAAATTCCGCATGCGGCTATAACCACAAGCTCTGCATACTGAGCCTCGGCCTCACCATGACCACCTTTGCGGTAGGAAACGAGGGCGACGAACACGTTCGCAAGGCGCTCATAGGGATGGGCTTTAACGAGAGCAGCATAGAAAGCCGCAAGTTTGACAAAACAAAGCCCATAAACGACAGCTGTGCCTACGCCTTTGCGGTGAAGAAGCTTGCCGGTACGGATCAGAAGCTCCTGTCCGTCGTCATCCGCAGCCACCGCTACGGCGGCGAGTGGGTCAGCAACGCCCATGTGTTCAGCGATAAATATCCGGGCTACGCCGCAGGCTTCAAGTCAGCCGCCGACAAGGTGTATTCCGCTCTCAGAAAGTATATTTCCGAGCAGAAGCTTGATAAGAGCAAGCTCAAGATCTGGGTCGTCGGATTTTCGAGAGGCGGCGCAATATCGAATAACCTCGGTCATCTCCTCAACTCCGGGCTGGGCATAAAGAAGGACAACATTTTTGTCTACACCTTTGCCGCACCGAACACGGTTGAGGACAAAAATTGGGTCTATTACGACAACATTTTTAACGTGCTGTCCGAGATGGACGTCGTGCCGAGAGTGCCGCTGCGCTCGTGGGGCTTCCGCCGCTTCGGCACCGATCTGCGTCTGCCCTGCGAAAGCCGCAGAGGTACGGAGTGCTACACGGAGAGGCTCGGTGCCATGCGTGAGCGCTTTGCCGAGATAATGCAGGCGATAGACACGCCCGACAACACATATGAGCCGTACAAGGAGCAGGAAAAGGTCCTCGATATGCTCATAGCATATTCCGATAAGCTGTTTCCGAGTCTCGACAAATATGCACAGGACGGCTACCAGAGCTTCATAATGGACTACATGAGCGGGAAGATCTACGGCAGCGCCGTCGATATGCGGAGATTCATCCGCTTCCTCGTCGACGGAGACGAGGAATTTGCCGAGGAGCTGTGCGGTATGCTCGAACAGTGGGACTCCATGGGTGCGATGCAGAAGGCGCAGAGCATCGGCGGGCTGAACCTCAAGATCACCTCGATGCTCAAAAAGCACCTTTCCGGCGACAAGGCTCCCGCACTTGAGATGCTCAGCCTCGGCTTGGGCGTGCTTGCGCACTACGCCGCAAGGCTCACGGCGGACAAGGTGACCAAGAGCGGGCAGGACAATTACTATGAGCTGCTCATCCGTCTTGCGGTCGATGCCTACCATGTGGCGGAGCATTCGCCCGTGCTGATGCAACACTGGCCGGAGGTCTATCTTGCGTGGCTGCTCTCCGGCGACGAAAAGACGCTTTACCGCACGGACGGCTACCGTCAGCTTACGATAAAATGACAAACGAAACGGAGACAGACATGGACAGAACACTCGTGATAATGGCGGCGGGACTCGGCTCCCGCTACGGCGGCGTAAAGCAGATGGCGGGCGTGGGGCCCGACGACGAGATACTCATGGAGTATGCCGTTTTTGACGCACTGAGCGCCGGGTTTAACAGGGTCGTTGCGATAATCAAGCCCGATATGCTCAAGGATGTGAAGGAACGTTGCGGCGACCGCATCGAGAAAAAGACGGGGATAAGGATAGACTACGCCTTTCAGACGTCCGACCGCTTCACCGAAAGCAGACCGGAGTTTGCCGGAAGGTCAAAGCCCTTGGGTACGGTACACGCCGTGCTGTGCGCAAAGGAGTTTATAAAGACGCCCTTTGCGGTCATAAATGCCGACGATTACTACGGCAGGAGCGCATTTGAGGTCATAGCGCCGCAGCTTGACGATCTTCAAGCCGCCGAGGATGCGGCGATGGTCGCATACAGGCTCAAGAACACGGTCAGCGAATTCGGCACCGTCACAAGGGGCGTATGCGGCAGCCGGGACGGGTATCTAAGCTCCGTCACCGAGACCTACAAGATAAAGCTGTTTCCCGACGGCACGATACGGGACACCTCGGAGTCCGAGGAAGGACCCGTGCTTTCGCCGGACAGCCTCGTTTCCATGAATCTGTGGGGCTTTTCCCCGAAAATGCTCGACGTTATGGAGCGGTATTTTGAAAGCTTCCTTGAAAAGCTCCCCGAGGGCGACAACAAGAGTGAGTGCCTGCTGCCGACCATGGTCGGCGATATGATAGCCGAGGACAGGCTCAATGTCAAGGTTTTAAGCTCCGGAGACCGCTGGTTCGGTCTGACCTACAAGGAGGACACGCCGGGCGTCGTCGCCGCACTGTCTGCGCTCCACGAAAACGGGACCTACCCCCCGACGCTTTGGGGATAACACAACGTAATAAAAATGCAGAGCCTTTGGCTCTGCATTTTTCGTTAATGTAGGATCAGTCCTCGCCGTCGGGTTCGTCGGTCTCGTCGAAGTCAAATTCGAGGGTCTCACCGCAGCCGGGGCAAATGATGTTGCCGAAGCTCAGATCGTCCTCATACACGGGGACGACCTCACCGCACTGCGGGCAGGTGACCTCGTAATCGGCTTCGTCGTCGCAGCCGCAGCAGGAGCTGCAGCAGAAGGACTCGTCGTCATCGTCGTCGTAATCCTCGTCACAGTCGTCCTCATCGTCGAGGATAAGCTCCTCGATGAAGGACACGTCGTCGCCGAGACTGTCAAGCTCGTCCGCCATGTCTGCGGAATCGACTTCAAGCGCCTCGATCGAAGCGGCGAAGGAATCCAACGCATCTATAACGGCAAGCAGGAGCTTTCCGTTCTTGTCGTCGGCACTTATGTCCAAGCCCTCGGCAAGACCCTTGAGATATGCCACTTTTTCGGACGGTGTCATGGTGTAACCTCCTTTTTGCTCAAAACCGAATTGTTATTGACTTATGCGCGGCTGAGATATTCGCCGGTGCGGGTGTCGATCTTGATCCTTTCGCCCGGCTCGATGAACAGGGGAACCTTGACCTCGGCGCCGGTCTCCAGAGTTGCGGGCTTGGTCGCATTGGTAGCGGTGTTGCCTGCAAAGCCGGGGTCGGTATCGGTTACCTCAAGCTCCACAAAGAAGGGAGGCTCGACGTTAAAGACCTTGCCCTTGTAGGAGTAGATGGTGCAGACCATGTTCTCCTTGACGAACTTGAAGCTGTCGCCCAGAACGGATTCGTCAACAGGCTCAAGCTCATAGGTTTCGGGGTTCATGAAGTAGTACAGGTTGCCGTCGGCATAGCTGTACTCCATGGACATACGGTCAACAGTAGCGTTCTCGAACTTTGCGGTGGGGTTGAAGGAAGTTTCGGTCACGGCGCCGGTGATGACGTTCTTCATCTTGGTGCGGACGAAGGCTGCGCCCTTGCCGGGCTTGACGTGCTGGAATTCGACGACCTGCATGACCTGTCCGTCCATCTCAAAGGTAACGCCGTTTCTGAAATCGCCTGCTGTTATCATATAGATAAATCCTCCTAAAGTGAATTTGTAATAAAATTGCTTAGATATTTTACATTATAAGATAGGATATTGCAATACTATTTTCCTTTTTTGGCTTTTTTGCCGCCGGGTTTTTCGTCCTCACTCAGCTCTTTTTTGCCGGTGCGCTTCTCAAATGCGATCTGGAACATATAAACGACCATTGCAAGTATCGCAACGAGGTAGATTATCTTGGAGATAAAGCCGTCGGAAAATCCGTCTATAAAGTTTGCGAGAGCAATGTTCAAAACCAGCAGGATAAAGCCGAATATGAGCAGCGGTGTCATGCTGAGATTGACTTCCTTTTCGCCCTTCTTGGCGGGCTTGTTCGTCTTATTCTTTGTCATGAAAGCACCTCCTTACAGAATTATGAGCGACTTGTCCGCATGGGTCAGATTGATGCAGCCGTCCTCGGTGAGGTAGAGCGCATCCTCGATCCTCACGCCGAAGCTGCCGGGGATGTATATGCCCGGCTCTGCGCTGATGACTGCGCCGACGGGCATCACGGTCTCGCACGAGGGGGAGGCGTTCGGCGCTTCGTGAATGTCGAGACCGAGGCTGTGACCGAAGGAGTGACCGAAATACTGACCGTAGCCCGCATCCTCAATGACCTGCCGTGCGGCGGCGTCGATATCGCAGCCCCGCACGCCCGCCTTTGCCTTTGCGATGCCGGCAAGCTGCGCACGCAGAACGGTGTCGTAGACCTTCTTCATCTCGTCGGTGGCATAGCCGACGGCGACCGTCCTCGTCATGTCGGAGCAGTAGCCGTGCTTTAAGCAGCCGAAGTCCATGGTCACGAAGTCGCCCTCACGCACGAGCGTGTCGCCGGGGACACCGTGGGGCATGGAGCTGTTCTTACCGGTGACGGCGATCGGGTCAAAGGAGTTGCCCTCGGCTCCGTGCTTTAAGAGCCTGTAGGTGATCTCGGCGGCGATGTCTCTTTCGCTCACGCCGGGCTTGATGATCTTGAGAACGTCCGCCAGAGCAAGCTCCGCAATGTTCTGCGCCTCCTGCATGAAGCCGAATTCCTCACGGCTCTTTGCGGCACGCAGCTCCGAAAGTATGCTCTGAGCGGGGGTGAGCTCAAGACCCAAAAGCTCCTCGTAACGGCGGTAGTCGGCAAAGGAGAGCTTCTCCTCCTCGGCGCCGAGACGCTTCACATGGGACTCCTCCAGAGCCTCACGGATATACTCGTGCAGACGCTTGCCGCCGCCGAACTGACGCAGCTCGATCTCCGGGTCAAGTGCCTTTTGGGCAGCCTCGATATAGCGGGAGTCGGTGAAAAGATAGGTCTTTCCGGTCGTCACCAGCACGGCACCGTCGGTGAACGGAAAGCCGCAGGCATAGCGCTGATTCTTTTCGTCGCTTATCAGCAGAGCGTCAAGCCCCGCAGAGACGAGTTTTTCCTGGATTTTTTTCGTGTTGTTCATAGCTTTCCGCCTTCTGTTTCCTATTGAAATTTGAAATGTTTCATATATAATAATGTATTATACTATTAAATTCCGATTAACACAATCCGAAATGGGAGAAAAAGATGAAAAAACTGCGCATTACAGCCGTGCTTTTGATGCTATGCCTGCTTGCCGCAGCGTTTTATCCCGCAGCGGCGGCTCTTGACTACGGCGAATATGTTCTTCCTGCGCCGAATACGAACGCCTCCTGCGCCATCGTCATGGAGCTTGACGGCGGCAGAGTGCTTTACGGAAAGAACGAAAAGCTTGCGGCCGACCCCGCAAGCCTCACAAAGATAATGACGGTGCTGCTCGTCGCCGAGGCGGTGGAGCGGGGCGACGTTTCGCTCGACGACAAGGTGCCGATCGGCAACGACTATATGAACGGCATCCCCGAAGACGACGAGGGCCCGCTGAAGCTCTCCCCCGGCGAGTCGCTCAGCCTGCGTGACCTCATGTACTGTGCCATGCTCGTGTCATCGAACGAGGCGTGCAATGTCATGGCGGTCCACGTCTCCGGCTCCGTCGACGGCTTCGTTACGCTGATGAACAAGCGGGCAAAGGAGCTTGGCTGCACCGACACAAGGTTTGTGAACACCAACGGCTTGTTCCGTCCCGGACATTACAGCAGCGCATCCGACCTTGCGATCATCGCAAGGGAGGCGCTCGGCCACAAGCTGATACTTGAGATCTGCGGCACGAGAGAGTACACCGTCCCCGCCACGGAAACGCACGACGCAAGGCAGCTTCAGAACACCAACGGACTCATAAATCCCAATTCCTATTATGGTTCCGGCTTTGTCTATTCGGGAGCCTTCGGCTTAAAGACGGGTCACACCACGCAGGCGGACTACTGTCTTGCGGGCGCCGCCGAGAAAAACGGCGTCAGGATACTCGTCATCGTCCTCGGTTGCGGCAAATCGCAGAACTTTGTCGACACGATGAATTTGTTCGACTGGGCGTTCAACAACTTCTCCGTGCGCAAGGTCGTCGAAAAGGGCGAGACCTTCGGCAAGATCGATGTCACGAAAAGCGCCGAGGTAACGGAGGTACAGCTCGTTGCGGGCAAGAGCTTCCGCTATTTCCTGCCGGAGGGCTTGGACGTAAGTGAGCTTCAAAAGGTCGTGAAGCTTGATTCAGAGGCGGCGGAGGCGCCCGTCAAGGCGGGCGAGGAGTACGGTACGCTCACGGTACTCGGACCCGACGGCGAGACCTACGGCAGTGTGCCGCTGGTTGCGGCAAACGACGTTGACGCTTCCGTGTGGGCGTCGCTCAAGGGCGAGGTCGGCGGCTTCTTCTCGCAAAGCTGGATGAGCCTGCTTGCGATAGTCATCGTCCTGCTGATACTTGTGACGGCGGTGCTGACGCTCATTCGCCGCAGACGCAGAAGGATCGAGGAGGAAAAGCGCCGCCGCAGAAATGCGCAGCGCCGCAGGCTCGAAAACGAGCGCCGTGAAAAGGAGGCACACAAGAAATATTACGAGGACTTCCTCGGCGGCGAAAACGGAGGGAAGAAACGTAAATGAGACTTAAAAGTATCCTGTCCGTCCTGCTCTGCGTCCTGCTCATATGCTCGCTTGCCGCCTGCTCCGGCGGTAAAAATCCGGAGACGAAGCCGAAGACGAGCGACACGCCGGAGCTTTCGGAGTATGAAAAGTGGCAGGAGCGGATGCTCTCCCTGTGCAACATGGACTACGACGGCTTCATCGGCTACTGGGACCTGCGCTGCGACGGCTTTTACGGCGACGATCTGACGACGGCGCTGGGCATCCTCTCCGGCGGCGGAACGCCGTTTCTGCCTCTCGACGGGCAAAATGCGCTCATCGAAAGCACGAGGAAAGACTACGCCGAGCGCTACGGCGACGACTGGCGTTTTTCGATAAAGAGCATAAGCTGCGACGCTCTGCCGCAGAGCGCCTGCGAGGATTTCTCGGCTGAGCTTAAAAAGGTCGCAGACAGCGTCGACGTCCTCTGCACGGCGGCGGATGCCTGGAACGACGCCGGCTGGTCCGAGTTTGCGCTGGACCACGGCTGTTCCGTTGCCGATGCAAAGCGCCTTGTAGAGGCGTACCGCAGCATAGGTGATGCCTGCCGCAGCGCCGAGGTGACGGAGGCGCTTACAGTGAGCGTGAGCCTTGAGCTTTCCGGCAGCGGGACGGAGCCGCTTGCGAAGGAGGAGAGCTTCACCGTGTACGTCGTGAACGGACGCTACGTCACGGAGCCGCTCATCGACAGCAGCTACGCACTTATAAATTTGGTTTACTGAAACAAAAGCCCGCCTTGCGGCGTCTATACCGCAAGGCGGGGTTTTTGCACTTTGCGGCTTAACAGAATGTTTATAATTTTAGAGTTAAAGTATGTATAAAATGTTAACGAGAAGTCGTACATTTCCGAATAATTCGTTGTATATTCCCTAAAATGTATAAATTTATACCGACAATATTCAAAGTTTGTTAAAATTTTTTTAGAAAACTTGTAATTTTTTATTTACTATTCTGACATCGTGTGTTACAATACAATACGCTGACACGAAATTATCAAATTTATGGGATTAAGTAAACTTTTAATAAAACATTGGGAGGATTAAAATGAAAAGAGTATTACTTATGGTCTGTAGCATCTGCCTCGTTCTGGCATGCATATTCGGACTGTTCGCCTGCGTAGCCTGCGTACAGGACATCCAGAACGTCAAAGAGTATAAGACCAGCGATACCAACACCGCAAGGAAAGGCATCGCAACCGCAAGAGACGGCATACAGCAGCTCAAGGACAATCAGCAGGCTTACCTTGACGGCGCAGACACCTTCTCCGACGGACTTGCAGCCTACAACGAAGGCGCAGCAAAGCTCGCAGCCGGTGAGAAGGCATACGCCGAAGGCAAGAAGGCTTACGAAGAAGGCAAGAAGGCTTACGAAGAAGGCAAGCAGAAGATCGCCGACAACACTCAGGCTTACAACGAAGGCAAGGCAATGCTTGAGAAGATCGGGCCTCTTATGCCTTACCTCGATCAGTACATCCAGTTCCGTGACGGCTCTCTGGCAAAGCTCCCCGGCTTCAATTCCGCACAGCTTTGGTTCGTGAGCGTTGTTCGTCCCCTCGCAAAGAACCTCGGACTTGAGATCCCCGAAGACGTTACCGACTTCCCCGTATACATGCAGCAGATGGTCGCTGAAGGCAAGGCAAAGCTCAAGGAGTATGAAGACGGTCTGAAGCAGCTTGAAGAAGCCGAAAAGATGCTCGCAGACGCAGAGAAGCAGCTCGCAGAAGGTAAAGCTCAGCTTGACAAGGGCAGAAATGACCTCGCAGCCGGCGGCGCACAGCTCGCTGAGGGCGACGCACAGCTCAACGTATTCGAGCAGGGCGAAGTCACTCTTGCAGAAGGCGTATACACCCTCTTCCACGGCATGGTTCCCTGCTACCACTGGTACAGCGGCGAGGAGACCATCATGTCCCTCCCCGAGTACATGGCAAAGGAACTCAACGTTGCTATCCCCGATAACCTCATCATCAAGAACACCGCAACCGGCGAAAACGCACCCGCATACGTTCTGAACGAAGAAGCATATGCAAAGCTCTGCGACGACGTCGTTGCTCAGATGTACCTCGTTGACGAGAACGGCGAAAAGGTCGTCGCTCCCGGACGTGAGGGCTTTACCCTCCTCGATCTCGACAAGTGCAGCGTTCTGTTTGACAAGGCAGAGCAGTACATCGTCGATCAGGAAGCCGACATCACCAAGGAAGCCACCGGCAGGATCGTTGTCTGCGGTCTTGCGGCGATCGCCTGCATCCTCGGCATCGTTGCCGGCATCATCGGCCTCGTCGGCGGCATCTCCGGCAATGGCAAGACCGGCTTCGGCTGCGGTCTCGTTTCTGCGATCCTCGCAGTTGCGGCAAACGTCGTCGGCCTCATCACCGGCTACACCAACTACATCTACCCCACCCGTGTCAATGCGGCAGGTAACTTTGTGATCAAGTTTGAGGACATGGATCACTACGTCTACTCCGGCAGCCTCCAGCTCAAGGCAGTCATCATCCTCGCAGTCGTTGCAGTCGTGTTCGTGATCGTTGCTGCGATCGCACGCAAGGCTTCCAAGGACTCCGTGTCTGCGGTTTCCGCAGAGACCACTCAGGCAGCGGCAGCAGGTGCTGCAGCGGCAGCGGTCGCAGAGGAAAGCAGCAGCGAGCAGATCTCCAAGCTCGAAGCCGAGAATGCTGCACTGAAGGAAATGGTCGCAAATCTTGCGGCAGAAGCAGCTACCGTAAAGGAATAAGAATAAACAGCCGATTGACCGACGGAGGCGATATTCAGACCGTTCTCCGGTCACAATCCGGTGCGTAACGGATAAAGGCTGTAGCCGCCCGCAGTTATCTGCGGGCGGCGTTTTTAATAGAAAAAATCCCTCGGTTTTCCGAGAGATTTTTTCTATATATCAGACCGAAACGTGGCGCTTGACGAAGGAGGATATCTTCAGCGCAAGCAGCAGCTTTAATAGGTCGGGGATGATAAACGGCAGAACGCATTTTGCGGCGACGGTGATAAAGTCATTGTCTGCACCCGTGTACACCGTCATGAACCAAAAGGTGCCGAAAAGGTAGCACACGCAAAGCGCAGCCAAACACGCAAGCACCGTAAGGAACGTACCCTTGTGCGGGGAGAGAGCGCAAATGAGCCAGTAGCTGAGTCCCGAAAAAATGAAGCCGATTATGTAGCCGCCCGTGGCTCCCATGATCGCACCGATGCCGCCGTTAAAGCCGGAGAACACGGGTGTGCCGACTGCACCGAGCAGAACGTAGACGCATATGGCGGCGGTGCCACGCTTGCCGCCCAGACAGAGCAGCGCCATGAAAACGCCGAAGGACTGGAGCGTAAACGGAACGGCAAGCACGGGGACGCTTATCCATGCGCACACCGCCATCATTGCCGCAAATATTGCGATCAAAACGAGATCCCTTGTTCTAAAGCCCTTTTTCTCCGTCATAAAACCACCTCCGCAGAATAGTAACATTATAAAGTAAAAGCACCGCTTGTCAAGCAAAAACAAAAGCGCCGCCTACGGGCGGCGCTTTTGTTTTATAGTCATCTGTTTTCGTACAGTGCGAGAAATTCTTCGAGCGTGAGGTCGTTTTCCATGATGTAGGTCGCAGCCTCCACGCCGACGTAGCGGAAGTGCCACGGCTCATAGATAATGCCCGTGACGACACTTTTGCCGTTCGGGTAGCGCACGATGAAGCCGTACTCCGCACAATGCTCCACCATCCACTTGTAAAGCCCGGTGTTCTCAAGCTCGGAGGTCAAAAGCTCGTAATGCCCGTCGGCAATGTCGGCGGCAAGTCCGGTGTGATGCTCGCTCGTGCCGGGGTAGGCGACGATGGTGCGAGCCTTCGCTTCGCCGACCTGCTCCACCTTGCGGTTGTAGAGGTACGCCTGCGTTGCATAGTCACGGTAGCCGGAGAAGGCACGGAAGCTGTAGCCTGCATCCCGTGCGCCCTGCGCAAAGTCGGAAAGCGATCCGATTATGCGTGCGTCAAAGGGGACGCCCTCAAAGTTTTCGAGGGCGGGAGCGTCTCCGCTGATCTCGTTCCACGGGTTTACAAGCACAAACTGCCACGAGTTCGGGTCAATGTCGGGTAGTCCGTCGTCGGAGGGTTCGGGTGTTTCTTCCGGAGCCTGAGCCTTTTCGGAGGGCGTGGGCGCAGGAGTGGGGTCGGATGCCGCACAGGCGGCAAGCCCGAGACACAGCGTGAGCAAAAGGAGCAGAAAAACAAGCTTTTTCATGGTTTTACCTCTCAGTTTGCAGTACATTTCATATTATCGAGTCGGCGAAAACATAAACGCCGGAGAGCGCCTCCGTGCGGTCAATCTCCCAGACGCTGCCGGGGAGACGGTGTATCTCCTCCACGTTAAACAGCCGGAGAAAGTCGGATACGGGGGCAATATTGGAAAGTCCAAAGCCGTCTGAGCGGTAGTGCATCGGGACGACCGCCCTCGGCGACATCATGCGCACAAGCTCAAAGGCGGCAGCGGCGTCGAGCGTGTACACGCCGCCGACGGGGATGAGCATAATGTCGATATCGGTAAGCGCCTTGAGCATTTCACCGTCGGGCAGGTGACCGATATCGCCCATGTGGGCGACGGTCAGCCCGTCGCAGCTAACGATGCTGATGAGATTATCGCCACGCTTTGCGCCCTTGTATTCATCGTGCCAGCAGGGAATTTGCCGAAGCGGGAAGGGGAAGCCATTTCCGACGCACCTCACCGCATCCGCCGCCGAGTGGTCGGAGTGACCGTGGCTGCAAATGACGGCAGACGCCGTCAGCGGAGGAAGGATGAGTCCCGGCACGGAGCCGTCGGCGTAGGGGTCAAAGACCACGCTTCCGCCGCTTCCCGAAAGCTTAAAACAGGCGTGACCGAACCATTCAAGAGTCATAGTATCACCTCAAAGTCCGAGCGTGGTGAAGGCTTCCCAGCTTCGATGCATATAGGTTTCGAGGGGGATCGGCTCGCCGATATACCTTGCGTCCCTGCCGTCGGCGAGGAATTCGTCGAGGAAGCACTTGCGCCCCGTGGTGTGCATAACGGGGATGCCGCTTATATCCGAGGTTTCCTTCAGCACGTCATAGCCCTGACGGATATCATCGGCGCTTGCAAAGTTTAAGAGATTTGAGTTGTTGACAAAGCCCGTCACCTTGAGGCGGGCGAAACCCTCCATCTCCTCTTTGAGCTTCAGTATCTTCTCCGGGCTTTCGGACATGGGACGAAAGACGTTAACGATGTCGTAGACCTCAAGCTGAGCAGGGTCGAGCGCCGCAAAATCCTGATGATAGCGGCCGAGCGACATCGCCCCGGCGGAGTCGCCGCCGACGTCGAAAACGCAGAGATCCCAGTCCCCGGCGAAGGCGGACGCTACCGCAGCGGACATATTGCTCGGCGTGACGCCCTGACCCGCAAAGGTCGGGGACACGAGGTTTACCTTGTTCTCCCTCAGAACATCCACTCTGTCGGACATACGGAAGTAGTCGTTTACTTTGTCGAGGTCGATGACGAGGGTTTTTTTGCCGGCGGACGCCGACTGTACGGCAAGATTTATTGCGATCTCCGTTTTGCCGGAGCCGTAGTTGCCGATCAAAACGATGAATTTTTTCATTCGGCCGCCTTCTTTGCGTTGACCTTGGCAAGGAACTTTTCGCCGTTTATGATGAAGCGCTCATGCGTACCCTTGCCGATGAGACCGCATTCGTCGTAGGCGCTGACGTTAAAGACCAGTCTGCGGCGGTCGATTTCAACAAGCTCGCTCTCGGCTCTGACATTCATACCGAGCGGGGTGGCGGCGTCGTGGCTGACGCAGAGCTTGGTGCCGACGGTGCCTTCGCCCTCGGCAAGATAGGGTGCGACGGAGTGAAGCGCCGCTTCCTCCATGAGTGCGACCATGTAGGGGGTGGCGAAAACGTCAAGAGTGCCGCTGCCGGCTGCCTTTGCGGTGTTTGCATTGGTGACGACGGTTTCCGCAAGACCCTTTATTCCGAGTTCCATATTGATTTCTCCTTTAAAATGTGATAATAAAAAAGTAACATACACCGCCCGAAATGGCAAGAATATTTACGAAAATCGGAGGAACGGCATGAAGGATCTTATGACTGTGAACGTCTATCTGCCGCAGGGCAGAGTGCTTATCTGCGGCTCCTGCCTTGAGGACACGCACCCGGAGGGCTTTGCAAAGCTCAAAGCCGAGGCGGACGAGGTTTACGCCCTGTGCCTTGAGCAGACGCACATCAACATGGCGATAACGAAGATCGCCGCAATGCTCGGCACGGGCAGGGTCACGGCGCTGAGCTTTGCGTCCGTTGACCGCTCCCCGCACTGCACCCAGCTCCACTACATAAAGCATGAGATCGAGCGCACGATGAAGCTCGACATTCCGGTGAAGAGCTATGTCGTGCCGGATGAGGAGCCGATATTCGTCTCCGACGAGGCTATAGACCTTTCAAAATCTTTATCAAAGCTTGCGGAGATTAAGCCTTGACAAAAGCGCTTTGGGTGTTAAAATAGCACTTCGCAGAACGACTTGGGGGTGACTGTTATGGCAACGGATAGCGCTTATATGACGCAGGGAAATCTGCCGAAGCAGATACTTCGTTTTTCCGCACCGTTGATGCTTTCAAACGTGCTTCAGGTGCTTTTCAATATGTCGGATATTGCGGTTGTCGGACAGTTTGCGGGAGCGGAGGCGCTGGGCGCCGTCGGCTCGACCGCAACGCTGGTGTTCCTGTTCACGGGCTTTCTCATCGGCATCGGCAACGGCATAAACGCCCGCACCGCAATGTATCTCGGCTCCCGAAGCGACCGTGACACGGAGGAGACGGTGCACACCTCGTGCATACTTTCGGCACTTATCGGCGTGCTGCTGCTCATTATCGGCGTCGTTTTCGCCCGTCCGCTGCTGGAGCTTTTAAACACCAAGGATGTGCTTATCGACGGTGCGTGCCTGTACCTCAGAATATATTTCCTCGGTATGCCGGCGCTTGCGCTGTACAACTTCGGCAACGCCGTGTTCAGCGCTGCGGGGAATACGAAAAAGCCGCTGGTGTACCTGCTCGTTGCCGGCGTCATCAACGTGCTGCTGAATCTGCTTTTCGTCATCGTTTGTGGGCTTGGCGTTGCGGGCGTTGCGATAGCGAGTGCGGTGTCGCAGTATGTGTCTGCGATACTCATAATCTCCGCCCTCCTGCGCACGGATGAGAGCTACCGCCTGAGATTTTCAAAGCTCCGGCTCTATCGTGACAAATCGAGATCCGTTTTGTCGCTCGGCGTACCGGCGGGACTGCAAAACTCGATATTTGCGATAGCAAACCTCTTTATTCAGAGCGGCGTAAACAGCTTTGATGCGGTCATTGTTGAGGGCAACTCCGCCGCTGCAAATGCCGACAGCCTTGTGTACGACGTTATGGCGGCGTTTTACATCGCCTGCTCAAGCTTCATGGGACAGAACTACGGAGCCGGGAAGCGTGACAGAGTGCTGAAAAGCTACGGCGTGTGCCTTTTCTACTCCTTTGCGATCGGCGCCATACTCGGGCTTTTTGTGGTGTTCTTCGGTGAGAGCTTTCTGTCGGTCTTCAGCTCCGACCGTGAGGTCATCGAGGCGGGCATGATAAGACTCAAAATAATGGGCTTCTGCTACGCCTTCTCTGCATTCATGGATTGCACCATAGCGGCGTCGAGGGGACTCGGCAAGAGTGCGATACCCATGGTGCTGGTGTTCCTCGGCTCCTGCGTTTTCCGCATTGCATGGGTCTACACCGTGTTTGCACACTTCAAAACGCTTGAGTCGCTGTATCTGCTGTTTATCTTCTCGTGGGTGATAACGGCGATCGCCGAGATGCTGTACTTCTTCCTCGCCGCAGTGAAAAAGCAGCTGCCGAAAACGAGGGAATGCGCTGCGTAGGATATAATAAAAAAATCGTCTGCCATCGGCAGACGATTTTTTGCTGCTATGTTTAAATTACTTCTTGATGTTCTCTTTGATGACCTGACCGAGAATGGTCATGCCCTTCTCAATCCTCTCCTCGGTCATTGCGGAGTAGTTGAGGCGGATGCAGTTGTTGTGGCCTGCATCGGGGAAGAAGCCGTCGCCGGGAACGTAAGCAACGTTGCGCTCAAGGCACTGCTTTGCCATCTCGTTGGTGTTGATGTATTCGGGAAGCTCGACCCAAGTGAACAGACCGCCGTTGGGGTGAGTGAACTTAGCCTCGGGCGGGAACTCTCTTTCCATGGTCTGGATCATAACGTCACGGCGCTTGCGGTAGCAATCCTTGATGGTTGCAACGTGCTCGTCGAGGTCGAACATGTCGATGAACTTGGAGACAACGAGCTGAGCCTCGGTGGAAGCCTGAAGGGAGGCAGCCTGTGCGAGGAAGTTGTACTTGCTGAGGATCTCACCGTCGGCGCAGACCCAACCGAGACGGTAGCCGGGAGCGAGGATCTTGGAGAAGGTGCCGAGGAATACGACAAGGCCCTTGGTATCCATGCTCTTGAGTGCGGGGAGGTACTCGCCTTCGAAGCGAAGCTCGCCGTAGGGGTTATCCTCGATGACGGGGATTTCGTACTTGTTGATGATCTCCATGAACTTCTCACGGCGCTCCATGGGCCAGGTGCGGCCGGACGGATTCTGGAAGTCGGGGATGACGTAGATCATCTTGACTCTGTCGTTGGTGGCGAGGACCTTTTCAAGCTCTTCCATAATCATGCCGTCGCCGTCGGTGGGGATAGCGACGAAGTTGGGCTCGCAAGCCTTGAATGCGTTGAGAGCGCCAAGGTAGGACGGGCTTTCGATGATGATGGTGTCACCCTTGTCGCAGAAGACACGGGCGGAGTAGTCGAGACCCTGCTGAGAGCCGGAGGTCACGAGGATGTTGTCTGCGGTGGTCTTGATGTTGAGCTTTGCAGCCATGCGGTCTGCGATCTGCTGACGGAAATGCTCGAAGCCGTTGGTGCTGGAGTACTGGAGAGCGACCTTGCCCTGCTCCTCCATGACGGCGTCGGTAGCGGCCTTGATCTTGTCAACGGGGAAGAGTTCGGGTGCGGGCATACCGCCTGCGAAAGAGAGAACCTCGGGCTTGTTGGCGAGAGCGAGAAGCTCACGAATTGCGGAACCCTTG
>SAMEA3663036__coassemble_94_pt1 | contig 41106 bp, 36 predicted proteins | sample SAMEA3663036__metabat2_low_PE_023 | metagenome-assembled genome bin SAMEA3663036 (sample SAMEA3663036) | pig gut metagenome | biome: pig gut; feature: pig-associated habitat; material: faeces | place: France | collected 2012 | reverse complement strand
GAAGTCGGCAACCCCAAGGGCGCAAACGTTGCAATCCTGGGCGCACTGCTGGCCAAGGCTCCCGTCGTTGACGACGAGAAGATGAGCGAGGCTATCCGCATCGAGCTCGGCGAGCGCAAGGCAAAGTTCCTCCCCGGCAACATGAAGGCACTTCAGGCCGGCAAGGATGCCGCAAACGCACAGTAATCTATACCTATAATAAAAAGAAGCGGCAGCTGCCGCTTCTTTTTTTGTTTAAGCATCGGCGTGCAAAAGCTTAGACCTCTGCCCGCCGATGCTTTATATTCCCTTGTACTTCCGCTTTGTAGCCATGCCGCCTCTGATGTGGCGCTCGGCCTTGTTGAGATCCAGCACCTGCCGAACCTCGGAATACAGGGCGGGATTGACCGTTCGCAGCCTTTCGGTGAGATCCTTGTGTACGGTGCTTTTTGAGATGCCGAAGTGCTTTGCCGCTTTTCGGACTGTTGTTTTGTTCTCGATTATGTACACGGCAAGATCGCAGGCACGCTCTTCGATATTTGTATGCAAATACACCACTCCCCGTTTTTACATGGTAAATGTATATGTATGGCTGCGGCGGCATATGAGCGATAATCACGGCTTGCAAATTTTTATGCATATGTTAAAATAATAATTTAGAGATGAGGTGATCCCATTGAACGGTACCGTCAGAAAGGGCGGAAATATGAAGGTCATACGGCAGCTTTTAAAGGGCAGCATGAAGTATTTCGTGCTTTGCATCCTTGCGGGCGTGCTGTTTACGGTTTGCGAGCTTGTGATACCGCAGATACTCAGAGTCTCGGTCGACTCCGTCATCGGGGACAGCAAGCCGGATATTCCGGCGTTTCTGCTGTCGGCGCTTGACTCCGTGGGCGGTATTGCCGCTGTGCGAGCGAATATGTGGAGCCTTGCGCTTCTGGTGCTGCTGTGCGGCGGACTGAGCGCAGTCTTTCGCTATGCGATGAATATGTATAACGCAAAGGCGGGCGAGACCCTCGTCAAGACCGGCAGAGACCTTTTGTACGGACATATACAGAGACTGCCGTGGAGCTGGCACTCCGAAAACCCCACGGGCGATATCATTCAGCGCTGCACCTCGGACATTGAGCGTATTAAGACCTTTTTCCAGGAGCAGTTCGTTGCGGTTTTCCGCATTGTGATACTCATTGTGCTGTCGCTTGTGTGCATGATCGCAATGAACTTCAAGCTTTCGCTCGTTGCGCTCATCATGTTCCCGATAATCATTCTATACTCGTGGCTTTTCCACAACAGGATCCGTGACCGCTTCACCGACTGTGACGAAAACGAGGGCGTTCTGAGTACGATAGCGCAGGAGAACCTCACGGGCATCCGTGTCGTTCGTGCCTTCGGTCAGGAGGACTTCGAGCGCCGCCGCTTCGATGCGCAGAACGAACACTACACGAGCCTGTGGATAAAGCTTTGCCGCACTCTCGGTTCGTTTTGGGCGGTGGGTGACCTTACGAGCTGCCTTCAGGTCATGCTGACCGTCATATTCGGCAGCGTGCTTTGCGTTAAGGGCGAAATGAGCGCAGGCGAATTTATATCGTTTACGGTGTATAATTCCATGCTCATAAACCCGGTGCGCCGTCTCGGAAGAATGATCTCCGAGATGAGCAAGGCGGGCGTGTCCGTGTCCAGAATTGCCGACGTGCTTTTGGCGCCGACGGAAAAGGATGCGGAAAACGCCGAAGCCGCTCCCATGACGGGAGATATAGAGTTTAAAAACGTGTCCTTTGCATACAAGGCCGGTGACGAGGTGCTGAAGGATCTGTCCTTCACCGTACCGGCAGGCAGCAGCTTCGGTGTTCTCGGCAGTACCGGCTCCGGCAAGAGCAGCATAATTTTGCTGCTGTGCAGGCTCTGCGACCCCGACTCAGGCAGCATATGCGTCGGCGGCAGCGACATTGCGCAGATGCCCGCAAAATGGGTGCGCTCGAACGTCGGCGTGGTGCTTCAGGAGCCGTTCCTGTTTTCAAGGAGCATCGAGGAGAACATCGGCATATGCGGCGCAGACGATGCCGAGGTGCGCAGAGCGGCACGCACGGCGTGCATCGACTCGGACATCGAGAGCTTTGCAAACGGCTACGACACCATGGTCGGCGAGCGGGGCGTGACCCTGTCCGGCGGTCAGCGGCAGCGTGTTGCCATCGCCCGAATGCTCACGAGGAAAACGCCGATCATCGTGTTTGACGATTCGCTATCCGCTGTCGATACCGAGACGGACGAGCGCATACGCACGGCGCTCAACGCCGACCTCAAGGGCATTACGAACATTATCGTTTCGCACAGGATAACTACCCTTTTGGGCTGCGACAGGGTGCTTGTACTCGAAAACGGTACGGCGTCCGACATCGGAACGCCGCAGGAGCTTCTGCAAAGGGACGGACTGTTCAGAAGGATATACGACATACAAATGGCGATAGAGGAGGAGAGCGTATGAAAAAGAAATTTTCATGGTTCGGCATCCCCGCTATCATGCCTTACATAAAACCATACAAAAAGTTAATCGTCACCATGGTGGTCGCCGGTGCGATAGGCAGCGGCATGGACGCAGTTATACCGCTGTTCCAGCAGTATGCGATAAACAACTTCGTCGCAAACTCTACGCTGTCGGGGCTTTGGATATTCGTTGCACTGTACGTTTTGGTCATGGCGGTGCAGGTGGTGACGAACTATATTTCGGCGTTCGGCGCCTGCAAAGCGGAAATGTACATCGGCAGGGACTTAAAGCGTGCAAGCTTCGATCACCTGCAAACGCTGTCGTTTTCGTACTTTAATCAGAACAGCGTCGGCTACATACACGCAAGGGTGATGTCCGATACCGACCGCATAGCGGGAACGCTGGCGTGGGGCATCATGGAGTCGGTGTGGTACGTTGCGTACCTTGTGCTTGCGATCGTGATGATGCTGGTACTCAACTGGAAGCTTGCGCTGTGCGTCATTGCGGCGGTGCCGGCGGCGGTAGTCATGGGCAGCGTTTTTCAGAAGAAAATGCTGAAATACCAGCGCAGGGTCAGAGAATCAAACTCGCATATAACCTCGGCGTTCAACGAGGGCATAAGCGGTGCAAAGACCATAAAAACACTGGTCATCGAGGACAAGACCGAGACGGAGTTTGACGGGCTTACCGCCGAGATGAAGCGGCTGAGCTTAAAGCATATGCACTTCCGCAGCCTGTTCATGTCGGGTACGGCGTTTGTCTGCTCTATTGCACTTGCCGTCGTGCTGTGGCGGGGCGGCATTATCAGCGCCGAGGGCGTCATGCTCATCGGCACGCTGTCTGCGTTTATCAGCTATGCGCAGGGCATGATGGAGCCGATACAGTTTCTCGTTCAGGTCATCTCCTCGCTCATAAACGTTCAGGTCAATGTGGAGCGCTTCACGAGACTGATGGAAACGCAGCCGGACGTTGCGGACAGCCCCGAAGTCATAGAAAAGTACGGCGACGACTTTTCACCAAAGCGTGAAAACTGGGAGCCGCTGCACGGCGACGTGGAGTTCTGCGACGTGAGCTTCCGATACCCCGACGGTGACGACTATGTGCTTGAGCATTTCAATTTGAAGATACCGCAGGGGACGAACGTTGCGATAGTCGGCGAGACGGGAGCGGGAAAATCGACGCTCGTGAACCTCGTCTGCCGCTTCTTTGAGCCGACCACCGGCAAAATACTCATAGACGGCGTTGACGCAAGGGAACGCAGTCAGCTCTGGCTGCACTCTAACATCGGCTACGTTCTGCAAACGCCGCACCTGTTTTCGGGTACAATACTTGAGAATCTGCGCTACGGCAACCGAAATGCGAGCATGGAGCAGATAGAGGCTGCGGTGAAGGCGGTCTCGGCGGATAAGATGATAAGCAGACTGCCCGACGGCTACGACACCGTTTTGGGCGAGGGCGGAGGCGGTCTGTCCACGGGCGAAAAGCAGCTTCTGTCATTTGCAAGGGCGCTGCTTGCCGATCCGAGGATATTCGTGCTTGACGAGGCGACAAGCTCCGTCGATACCGTGACCGAGCAGCTTATCCAGAACGCAATCGACAAGGTGATGAACGGCAGGACGAGCTTTGTCATTGCGCACAGGCTCTCGACCATCCGCAAGGCGGACCTCATACTCGTCGTGAGCGACGGCAAGATAATCGAGCGAGGCACCCACGCAGAGCTTATGAGGCTGAACGGCGAGTACCGCAAGCTGTACACCATGCAATACCGTGAGGAACAATATAGGAGCTTGACTTAAGCGACGCAGGCTTCGTCTTGCTCAATCGCAAAGCCTTGCCTGCAACGCACAGTAAAAACTGCGGCAACATGTGCTTGAATAAAACAGGCAATGATTGTATAATCAAAAGTAACACTAACGAAGGAGACGGATAAGATGAAAAAACGCATTCTTAGCCTCGTGCTGACGCTTGTGCTGATCCTCAGCCTTGTGCCTGCTCCGGCAATTGCGGTATATGACACCGCTGCCGTCGGTGACTGCACGATCACCTCTCAGCCGAAGGATGTCACCGTAAACCCCGGTCAGACGGCGACCTTCACCATAGCGGCGACGAATCCGGACAGTACGAATCTCAAGTACCTTTGGTTCGATGCCGACAAGGTGAATGTTGACGATCTTGACTATAAGGACCTGAGCGCTGCGATCGACAAGATCAAGGCGGCAAAGCTCGGCGAGGGCAAGACGCTGAGACTCACAAACGTGAGCGAGGAGTCCGACGGACTGCGTGTGCGCTGTGCGGTGTACTATGAGAAAACCGTAATTGTAGTGACCGTTCCCAAGGATCTGACCTTCAGCAGCGTTGCGGTGCTGCACGTCAACGCAAAGGCGTGCGACGAGCATACGCTCAGCTTCGTCCCCGCAACCGAGGCGACCTGTGCAACTGAGGGCAACCTTCCGTACTACCGCTGCTCCGTCTGCGGAAGATGCTACATCGACGAGGAAGCAAAGTACGAGACCACGGTTGCGGAATGCACTATTGCGGTGCTCAACACCCACGCCGAGATCGTTCACGTCGATGCGTCGGTGCCTACCTGCGCCGAGGCGGGACTTAAAGAGCATTACACCTGTCTTATCTGCGGCAAGCTGTTTTCGGATGCCGAGGGCAAGACCGAGATATCTGCCGACTCCATAGAGCTTGAAAAAGACCCCGCAAACCACACGGACCTTGCGGAGGTCACGGCAAAGAGCGCTACCTGCTGCGAAAAGGGCAATGTTCACCACTGGTACTGCGACGGCTGCGGCAAGTATTACTCCGACGCCGAGGGCAAGACCGAGATGAAGCGCTCGGAGACCGAACTCGACAAGGACCCCGCAAATCATACGAATCTTATCGAGCATAAGGCGAAGGCCGCAAGCTGCACCGCTCCCGGCAATATCCGCTACTGGTACTGCGACGGCTGCGGCAACTACTATTCCGACGCTGCCGGCAAGAACGAACTAAAGAAGAGCGACACCGTACTGGACCAGCTCGAGCACGACTATCACTGGATCGCCATAAGCGAGGACGGCGTTGAGTACCACGCCCGCAAATGCTCCATGTGCGGCGGTCTTACCGACACGGGCAGCCACACAGGCGGCACCGCCTACTGCTCCGGCAAGGCGGTCTGTGAGACCTGCAACTTTGAGTATGGCAAAACGGATGCAAATACTCATATCAATACCGAGCTTCGCAAGTTCGTCGCTCCCACTCCCGACTCCGAGGGCTACTCCGGCGACCTTTACTGCCTTGACTGCGGCGTGCTGGTGCAGCAGGGTCATGTGACCGACAGGAGCTGCGCTCATGTGCTGAGCAAGGTCGAAGCAAAGGAAGCGACCTGCCAGGAGGAGGGCAACATCGAATACTGGCGCTGCGAACGCTGCAACGTCCGCTTCTCCGACGAAAACGGTGAAAACGAGATAAGTGCAGACGATACCGTTATCGCAAAGGCAAGCCACAGCTACGTTTGGAAGATCACGGCGCTTACCCATCAGCGTGTCTGCAAGTGGTGCGAGGCGGCACAGCCGCTCTTTGAAACGCCCAAGGCACACACGATGTCGGGCGCAGAGCCTACCTGCCACAGCGGTGACTACTGTCTCATCTGCGGCTATGACGACGGGCAGAGGGACCCCTCAAAGCACGACGGCGGCACCGAGGTTAGGGGAGCGTATGAACCCCAAGACGACAAGCCCGGCTACACAGGCGACACCTACTGCCTCGGCTGCGGCGAGATAACCCAGCACGGCAGACAGTATTATACCGCCTGTCCCGGAGGCTGTGCATCGACGCTGTATTACGTCGCCGGAACTCCCCGTACCTGCTACGAGGACGGCGTTAAGGAGCATTTCGTCTGCACCGTCTGCGGCAATATGTACCTTGACGCAAAGGCGACCGTCCCGACCGACGAGGCGGGCATAGTCGATAAATGCACGGGTCATGAGCTGCACCCCGGCAAGGAGGCCATAAGCGCAAAGTCCCTTAAGGACCTCATCAACTCTTCCGGCTTTACCGACCTCACCATGGAGGAGGTTCTCGAGATAATAAAGAATGCGACCTCCGGCGGCGGTATAACCGGCCCCATCACCGTTGAGGACTTCCTCAAGAACGTCCATATGAAGGACATCGACCACTGCCACGACGACGAGTACCACTGGCTGGGCTGCCAGCTCTGCGGCAAGACCCTTGCTGACCTTCGTCCCGAGTTTGAGGAAAACGGCATATTCATCAGCGACGCATGGTACGAGATCGGCGCCAAGGAAGCGCACAGCGGCGGCGTCGCAAGCTGCAAGGAAAAGGCAATATGCACCGAGTGCGGCGACCATTACGGCGCTCTGAGAGATCACAGATACGACGTCATCGTCACTCCCGCAAGCTGCACCGAGGGTGGCTACACCACCCACGTCTGCAACATCTGCAATGAAAAGTACATAAGCGACGAGACCCCCGCAAAGGGTCATAGCATCGTCAAGGGCAAATGCACCGTCTGCGGTCAGTATTTCCAGAACCCCTTCTATGACGTCAACAACAAGGACAGCTTCTACACCGCCGTCATGTGGGCGTACACCTTTGAGCCGCAGATAACCTCCGGTGTTACGGACAATTACTTCAAGCCCTACGACTCCTGCACGAGAGGTCAGGTCGTGACCTTCCTGTGGCGTGCTGCGGGACGTCCCGAACCCAAGAATACAACGAACGCATTCTCCGACGTGTCCTCGACCGGACGCTGCGCACCTTACTACACCGCAATTCTTTGGGCGGCCGAGCAGGGCATCACCACGGGCTACGCCGACGGCACATTCCAGCCGCACAAGACCGTGAGCCGTGCGGAGTTTGTGACCTTCCTTTGGCGCTACTTCGGAAAGCCTGCCGCCTCGACGGGGGCAAACCCCTTCGTTGACGTGAGCGACAGCAGCGTGTTCTGCCCGGCAATACTCTGGGCATACGGCTGCGGCATCACCACGGGCTATGATGAGACCCACTTCAGACCGAATCAGGTGTGCAACCGCTGGCAGGTGGTCATGTTCCTGTACAGGGCGATCGGCGAAAGCAAGGCATACGCATAAAATAAATCAGAGCAAGGAGTATTACATATGAGAAACGATTCCATAAACCTTTCCAAGAACGAAATGATAATGGTCATGCATGACCAGGAGCAGGAGATCGAAAAGCTCAAGGCTCAGGTGAGCGAGCTTCAGGCAAAGCTTGATAACTACGAGATAAAGATCTCTAACGTCGGAAGTCTTGCCGAGGCATCGGCGCAGATAAACGACCTGTTCGTTGCTGCTCAGGCGACGGTTGACACCTATATCGAGAACGTTAAAAAGCAGGAAGCACGCTCCGAGGAGGCACTTGCGGAGGTCGAGCGCCAGTCCAACGAGATCATTGCCGAGGCGGAAGCCGTTGCACAGAAGCGCCTTGAGGCGGCGGATGCCGAGATCGAGGAGAAGTGGGCTGTCATCGAGAGCAGACTGCTCGTCATGTACGAATCTCACAAGGGTCTTAAGGAGCTTGTTGAGTCCGGCATATTCACGATCCCCGGTGCTAAATAAGAATAGTCACGCATAGTATATACCCGACATCTTCGGATGTCGGGTATATTTTTTGCACAAAAAGCAAGACGGATGTTGTGAAGTTACACAAAAATCTTTAAAATAACTGAACGAAATGTAGAAAATGTATAAATCAATTGACTTATCATGTAAATAAAGATAAAATATTAACAAGCATTATTGTAGGGGAATGCAAAAAATATGAATGGGGGAATAACTATGAGAGACCTGAAGTATCTGACTTACTTTGAAAACCTCCTACAGGAAGCTAATAATGAATTGATAGATCAGGCCAAGAAGGAGGGGAAGATCTGCGTCGCATATGTCTGCGAGAATACGCCGGAGCCGCTGATGAATCTCGGCAACGCATTCGGCGTGCGCCTGTTCGCACCGAACACCGGCTCGATGGACGTTGCGACCTACTACATGACAAGCCTCCTGTGCGAGACGACGAGGGCATTGCTTGAGCGTGCCATCGAAGGCGGATACAATTTTGCCGACTGCGTTATCGCCCCCGACGGCTGCACCATGATGAACCGCTGCGTCGAGAATATGGAGCTGCTCAGAACCATGGGCGAGGGGAACGACAGCTTCTTCCACGAGTACATGGAGATCCCGCTCAAGGCGGACGAAAACGGCGTGAACCTCCTTGTGCTGCAGTGCAAGAACCACATCCTCAAGCCTCTGCACGAGAAGTACGGCATTGACATTTCCGATGCCTCTATAAGAAAGGCGGTCGAGGAGCATAACGAGGTCTGCCGCATAATCCGTGAGATAGGTGATATGCGCAAGGAGAGAAAGCCGAGAATAACCGGCTACGAATTCCATGTGCTGACGCTTGCTACATACGTTGCACCAAAGTACCTGCTCATAGATAAGCTCAGAGAGACCCTCGAAGAGCTTAAAACGAGAAAGCCGGACGATACGGAATACCGTGCGAGAGTCGCCGTCGTCGGCTCCGAGGTGGACGATATCGGCTTTATAAAGGTCATCGAGGACACGGGAGCATACGTTTGTGCCGACCGCTTCTGCTTCGGCTCGCTTCCCGGCAGAGACGTTATCGAGCTTAACGACGAGGAGGATGCACTCACTCAGCTTTGCCGCAGCTACGTTTACCGTGGTCAGTGTCCCAGAGTTATGAACATGGAAAAGGTCTACGGCCGCAAGGCATATGTAAACGACATTGCCAAGGAATACGGCGCAGACGGCATCATATACGAGCAGATCAAGTTCTGCGACCCGTGGGCATACGAAAAGACCGTCGGCTCCGTCATGCTGCGTGACGACTACGGCTACCCCGTGCTGTCTGTTGACAGACCGTACAATATCAGTTCCTCCGTCGGACAGATGCGTACCCGTGTACAGGCGTTTGTCGAGAGCATTGAGATCAAGAGGCTTCAGGGAGGTGCAAAATAATGAAGAAGGCAGAGACCGTATATAACAGCAAAAAGAGAAAGGGCGATAAGCAATTAGGCGTCCTGTTTAACGGGGGCAAGGTCCGCCGCCGCCGTGAGTGGAGAGGACTTAAAGACACTCTGTACGATTTCGGCCGTTGGCTGTACCTGTGGGGCATCATGGCGGATGCGTCCATGAGCCGTGGTTTCGTTCAGGGTATGTTCCGCTACAGATGGATGGCAAACTACCTCGCCGTTCCGCATATGCTGGACAAATTCACCATGGGTATGCGTGACGAGCCTCTGCGCATTACGCACACCGCAATGGACTTCGTCGTAAAAGACGTTGCACAGTGCATCAAAAACTCCCTTCGGGGCGACCGCAGGACCGGCAAAGACAAGGCGTATTCCGACACCTGCGTCCTGACCGACGAGAATGCGATGACCGCATTTATGATGGGCTTCCCGACGCTCAATGCGATACTGCGTGAGGTGCCGTGTATGTTCTCGGCAAACCTTCTTAACCAGTACTCCGCAATGCACTACCTCGACGTTGCGCAGGAGCACGGCATCCCCGGCGACGTTTGCCCGATGCCGGAGGCGGAAGCGGGTATGTCCATAGACGACGATTTCCCCGTACTCGGCAAGATAGCGGTCCAGGTCAACACGACCTGCGACGGCTCGCTCATGGGCAACGGTCTTATCGCAAAGCGCCTTGAGCGTGAGTACGGCATAAAGACCTTCCAGCTCGTGGCTCCCATGCGTCACAAGGAGGAGGACGTTCAGGAGTACGCCGCACAGGACATCAAAAACGCCATTGCCTTTATTGAGGAAAACATGGGCGTCAAGTGGGATTGGAAGACATACTTTGAGTGTGCAAAGCGTGTCAATCAGACCACCCGTGACCGTTGGGAGTGGCTGCAGATAAACAGCACCAACTACCCGCAGTTTATCGGCTCCGTGTTCTCGCTTTACAACGACACCAATTACATGGGCAACTGCGGTAGATCGGCAGCGTTCCCGCCCATAAACGAGAAGATAATGAAGCTCGTTCATCAGGGCTACGAGAGAAAGACCATGATGGCGCCGGAGTACCGCCACAGATGTATAGTCTGGGGCGTACAGCCGCAGTATGTCATTGATATGCTCTACTGGATGGTCAACTGCTGGGGCGTCGTGCCGCTGACCGATATGCTGTCCATGGTCATCGACAAGGAGATCGCCGAGGAGGATACGCCCGAAAACAGAGAGCAGGCGTATTACGACATGGCGTACCTCAACGAGAACATGATAATGCGCAACCGCACCCACGGCGGCTACAAGGTACTCGTCGACGAGCTTTGGGAGCTGTGCGAGAGAATGAACGCCGACATGGTAATGATGTGGGAGCATATGTCCTGCAAGGCGCTCACCGGTATGCACGGTCAGTTTGAGGAGCAGGCGAGAGAGCGTGGCATCCACCTCGTTTGGGTCTGCCACGACCTCTGCGACCCCAGAGTTTACACCCGTCAGGCGATCCGTGACCAGTTCAACGAGTATATGCGCACCGTCATGCGTGAGGAGCCGCTTGACCCGTCGATAGAAGTACAGCCCGACGACAACGCATGGTAAAGGAGAACTAACATGAATAAATGTATCAAGATACCTCTCATGGCATTGGGCGGCGCAGGTTCGGTGTTTGCGGTGCTGTTCACCATATATTTCTTTAACCTCGACATGAAGTTTATGGCGACCTTTATTGAACCCTTCCTCTCAAGACATTACGACAGAATGCCCCGCAATCAGTACGTCTGACCTAAAAAAACACAGCAAGACCGACCCTTCCGGCATTGCCGGAGGGGTCGGTCGTTTCATTTTGACGTGAATGTTTCGACAGAGCGCATTGTAAAATGTGCACAAATGAGCGCCGAGTTAATAGACAATACGGCGAAAATTTACAAACGAATTGACTTTCGGTGTCATGGTGCTAAAATAATAACATAGGCTATTTAAGCATAGGGGGAGTAATAATGAGAGATTTAAAGCATCTTATCTACTTTGAGAACCTCTTGCAGGAGGCGAATAACGAGCTTGTAAAGCAAGCCGTCGCCGAGGGCAAGAAGGCGCTTGCCTACAACTGCTCGTACATACCCGAACCGCTGCTCGACATCGAGGGATGCTTCGGCATCAGGCTCCGTGCGCCCGGCTGCACCAATCCCGACCTTGCGACCTACTACATGACCAACCGCTCATGCCCGTACTCCAAGAGTGTCCTTGAGCGTGCATTTGAGGGAGGCTACAACTTCCTCTCCGCACTGATAGGTCAGGAATGCTGCACCACCATGAACCGCATGGAGCAGTATTTTGAGTATTGCAAGATCATTCCGAACGAAAAGTTCTTTGTCACCTGCATAGATATGCCGGTCAAGAAGGGCGAGTGGTACGCCGGATACTTCCGCCGTCAGATTGAGCAGAAGGTCATAGCGCCGCTTTCCAAGGTCTACGGCATCGACTTTTCCGAGGAAAAGATACTGGAAGCGATAGAGCGCCACAACGAGCTGTGCCGCATAATCACCGAGATCGGCGATATGCGCAAGGCGGACAACCCGGTCATCACCGGCTATGAGTTCCATGTCATCCAGCTTGTGAGCCAGACCTGCCCGAAGTACCTCATCATGGATAAGCTCCGTGAAACGCTTGAGGAGCTTAAAGAGAGAAAGCCGGACGCAAAGTCCCCGTACCGCACGAGGGTCATGCTCGTCGGCTCGGAGATCGACGATCCCGAATTTACGAAGCTCATCGAGATGTGCGGTGCATACGTCTGTGCCGACCGTTACTGCTTCGGTTCGCTGCCCGGCAGAGAGCAGATCACGGTCAAGGAGGGTCAGCATCCTCTCGATGCGCTCGCCGAGCATTATATGATGACGAACGAGTGTCCCCGCACCATGGGTACGGAGAGCATTTTGAGCCGCAGGAATTATATGTACGACCTTGCCAAGGAATACAAGGCGGAGGGCATCATCCTTCAGAACATGAAGTTCTGCGAGTACTGGGGCTACGAAAGAGCCATCGCCGCAAAGTGGCTTGCCGAGGGCAGAAATCTGCCGGAGGCGATACCGACCTGCCAAATAGAACGGGACTATGCAAACGCTGCGATAGGTCAGCTCCGCACCCGTTTCCAGGCGTTTGTGGAATCGCTTGAGATCAAGAAGATCCAGGCGCAGGACTAAGGAGGGGAAGGCTATGTGGAAAAGAAAAGTCAGCTTAAAGGAACAGTACGGCACGCTTGAGCATTTCCTCAAGGGCGATGAGCCGTGCCATTACATAGGCCAGCGCTACATTGAAGGCACCAACTTCTACGCCCGCCGTGAGTGGAGAGGCGTTAAGGACACCGCATTTGCATTTTACAAATGGCTGTCAACATGGGTGAAGATGGGCGGACTCGTTATGCGCGATCCCATTCGTATCGCCAAGGCGTTTTGGAAATACCGCTGGCTGTCGGCATATCTTGCCGCACCCATGATGGTCGACAAGTGGATCGAGGGCGACAGGGGAGAGGCGCTGCGTGCCGACCTCTATGCGCTCGACTGCATGATAAGCCACTCTGTCTATACCATTTGGAATGAGCTTCGTGCGGACCGCAGACTCGGCGAGTCGAAGTGGACGGACGTTACCGTTGCCTTTGACTACACCCTGCCGAACCATATAATCTACGGCTTCCCCGGACACTATGCCGTAAATATTCAGCAGCACGCAGCGTTCATGGTGCCGCTCATGATAAAGCAGCTCGGCTGCTACTACGTCGATCAGGCGGTCGCCTGCGGCATCCCCGGCGATATGTGTACGCTGCCTCTCGTTGAGGTCGGCGTTGCGGTCGACGGCGAGTACCCCGACATCGGCAACTGCTGGCTCACGACGAACAACCCCTGCGATGCAAACATGATGGACAACAACGCAATGTGGCGTGCGCTCTCCGGCGACGGCAAGAAGGCCGTGCATCCCTTCACCAGCCCCCTCATGTACGACGACCCCACGACGAAGGAGCTTGGCGTTCACGAGATATACTCGGCGATCGAATTCCTTGAGGAGCAGTTCGGTATGCCCTTTGACTGGAACGCATTCATCAAGCATATCGAGGACACGAACGAGTTTAACGAGGGCTCCCTCAACCGTTGGGATATATACGCAAGGAGCGATAACGGCGCTCTGAACCCCTGCGTACAGGGACTTTTCAGAATTTACTTCTACCAGCAGGGCGGCAATAAGTACTTCAACAAGGCAAATAAGAAGCTCAACAAGGTCTTTGAAAAGTGTGTGCGGAACAACATCCACCCCTTCCCGCACACGAGACACAGAGCCTTGGCGTGGTCCTGCGGCTCGACCTACTATGCCCACGGCGTCCTGTGGCTGTACAACTGCTGGGGCATTATGACCGTTATCAACATGGACTCGCTGACGGGTCACAACATCGTCGACACCAGAGACACCATGATGAGCGACCTTGCCGACTGGCACGCCCGCACCCCCATGCGCACCCACACCGTCGGCGGCAACCGCCACCTCATGCAGATGTGGGAGACTGCGGAGAAGTTCAACTGCGACACCATTATCATGTACGACGACATCGGCTGCAAGGGCATGGCGGGCGCACAGGGACTTCTTGAGGAGGAATTCCACAAGCACCGTGACAAGTTCAAGATCATTTGGATGCCGCATTCGCTGATGGACTGCCGCATTGTTCCCACGAACGAGGCAAGAAAGACCGTCAATCAGTATATGCAGAGCGTCCTCAACGAGGAGCCGGTCGATCCGAGCCTTGTTGACTTTGACGATGAAATGGGCTGGTAAGGAGGACAATATGAAAATAGTCGGAAAAATTCTCGGAACGTCCGCAATAACGCTCGGACTGCTCTTTGCGGTGTACTATTACAATCTCGATATGAAGCTTATGCGCTCCGTGGTCATTCCGCTGCTTAACAAGCATCACGACAGCGTGAAGCGTGAGCATCTTATCTGAGGAGGTGCGCTATGAGTTTCAGAAACAAGAACATAGTACCGAGACACCTGTCCTATGAGGAGCGGGAGAATCGGAAAAAGGGCATATATGACAGCTTTGCAAACTACCTCGTGTTCTGCCCGAAATGCAAATACTGCATAAAAACCAATATGTACATCATGCGTGCAGAAGCGTATATTGACGAGCTGCATGAGAAAAACGTCGTCTGTCCAGAATGCGGCGCAAATGAGTGGTCGCTGGGCTACCCCCTCGGAACGCTCACGGGATTTGTTAGGTTTGACGATTGAGCGTAAATATGCTATAGTCTGAGCAAAGGAGGCGGTAGAATGCGCAATTCCACGAAAACTGCCATAAAGGAAGCCTTTATGACTTTGCTCAATAAAAAGCCCTTTGACAAGATAACGGTCAAAGAGATAGTCGAAGAATGCGGTATCAACCGCAACACCTTTTACTATCACTATGAGGATATTTACGATCTGCTGCAAGCCGTGCTTGACGACGAGGTGCAGGCCGCCATGCAGTCGGTGGACGGCTTTACGAGCTGGGAAAACGGCTTTTTGAAGGCTGCCGAATTTGCGCTTCAAAATAAGCAGGCGATATATCACGTCTACCGTTCCGTCGAGAGGGACGTACTTGAGCGCTATCTCTACAGCGTTGCGGAGTTTGTTATGAGCAAGGCGATAGAGCAGCAGACGGCGGACCTCGACCCCGACCCCACGGACCTTGAGCTGATGGTGACGTTTTATAAGTACGCTCTTGCGGGCATAGTCATTGAGTGGCTGAGCCACGGGATGAAGAACTCTCCCGAACAGAGCATACTGCGCTTGGGCGAGCTTTTAAACGGCAACATTCGTTACACCTTTACAAAGAAAAAGTGAGTTAAATGCAAAAAACACCTGCCGGAGGCAGGTGTTTTTTGCGTTTGTTTAAGCTTTATTCTCCACTTCGGCACGGTAGATAAAGGTGACGACGTGCGCTCTGGAGCAGACGCTGTCGGGCTTAAAGAGACCGTTGCCGTAGCCCTGAGTTACACCGGTTTGGCAAGCCCACATGATGGCGTCATAGTAGGAGTTGCGAACAACGTCGGTAAAGGGATTTTCAATGTTCACCGTCGGCTTGCCCTCGTAGCGCCAAAGGAAGGTCACAAACTGCGCCCTCGTGCAGACATCGAAGGGGCGGAAGGCACCGTCGTTAAAGCCTGTGGTGATGCCCTGCTCGGATGCCCAAAGTATCGCCTTGTAGTAATGGACGAGTGCGCCCTCGTAGGAGACGTCGGAGAAGTTGTTTACGCTGCTTTTGGGTTCGGGGCAGCCTGCGGCACGCCAAAGGAAGGTGACGACCTGCGCTCTGGTGCAAGCCTGATCGGGCCTGAAGGTACCGTCGCCGTAGCCCTGAGTTATGCCGTTATCGGAGGCCCAAAAAATGGCGTCGGCAAAGGGTGCGTGGCGTCCCTCATACTCAACGTCCGTAAACGGGTACTCTGCCGGGCGCTCCGGAGAGGGAACGTACACGGTGTAGTAGCTGCTGCACTTGGTGCAGTTATAGCGTATGATGCCGGGTTCGTCGTAGGTCGGGACCTTTATCATGGTGCCGCCGTCCCACTTGTGACCCGTGGCATCGGTGTAATTATCCTTGTAGCTGTCGCCGCAGGTGCAGCTGTGCAGAGTGTAACCCTGCTCCGTGCAAGTGGGAGCGACGACCTTGGCGGCGTAGCTGTGCTGATGCTCAAGCGTGGGAATGTCCTCGTAGCGAGTAGCGGAGCAGGCGGTGCAGGTGTAGAGCATTACGCCAATTTTAGTCTCGGTAGGCTCACGAAGTACCTTTCCCTCGTCCCAGCTATGACCCGTAGCGCTTATAACCTCGTACTTCGTTGCGTGGCACAGCTTGCAGACGTAGTAGGCTCTGCCGGGACTTGTGCAGGTAGGCTCAACACGCAGAGTGCCGTCCTCGTCCCAGTAGTGACCGTTTTCGTCGGGAGTGATCTTGCCCAGATCGTCGGGGTCGCCGACGTAGCGCAGCGTTACATAGAAGTCCTCAAAGCCGTCGTCACCGAGCTGCTCCTCGACCGTCACCTTGTACGGGAAAACGCCGCTTCCGGAGGCTATCTCGGATGCGCCGATAACGGCGCTGATCTTCAGCGAGTAGTCTATCGCTTCGCCCTGCTCATCATAAATGTCAACGCAGTCAAAGCTCTCGTGACTCTGATCACGCTCAATAAGGCGCTTGTGCAGAACATTCTGCGCACCGTCGGATTTAAGCTCCGCAACGAGGTAGTCGGGACGTGCGGGCAGGTAGCCCTCGTCGTCCTTCCAGTTAATATAGACGTCTATCTGCTTATTTACGCTCGGATCGCTGCGAACGAGCCACAGCGCCTGGACCTCGCCCGTTGCGGGGACGTTTATATGCTCCGCCTTTTCGGGGTCGGGCGTTGCGTAGAAGTTGCCCTGCTCGTTCTTAAATGAGCAGTTTACATAATATTGACCGTACGGCACGTCGTAGAACCACGTCACCTTGTCGCCGGTCGTCTGAGTGCTGAGCTTTTGGTAGCGTCCGTCGGTGGAAACACCGTACATATTGACCGTGACTCCGGCACCGGGACGGCTGTAATCCTCCTTGTCGCCGGAGGTGTTCAGGTAGCGAATGTCAAGCCCGACGTCGTCAACAAGGGATTTGAGGACGTAGAGCGGCTTTTCGTCGTTTATGGTCTCATAGGATTCGTAGGGGATAAAGACCGACTGATCCCTGTGGACAAGCACGAGATCGGTGCCGTCGGTAAGACCCAAAAGACCGTTCGTCGTGACCTCAAGGTGGCGCAGACGGGTGCGCAGATACACGGGGGTGTCGGAACCCTGCGTCACACGGAACTTGCAGGTGATAAGAATGTTGGTGTTCTGAAAGACCTTTTTGTCCGCATCCTTGTTGACCTTGCCCGTCCAGAAGCCGAGGTCGGCGTTCGTGAAGTCAAGGACGCCGCTGTCGATAAGAGTGCCAGCAAGGAGGTCGGTTTTCTGCACGATGTAGCCCTTGCGGGTGTTGGGCATTTCGGAGCTTATGAGCGTGAGACAGTCGGTGTCGTATTTGATGTTGCCGCCTGCGGATTTAAGCTCCATCTTGGTCAGCGTGCCGATGTCGATGCCGCTGAGAGAGCCGCTCGGCAGGGTGATGCCGTTTTCCTCGGCGATCTTGGCAATGTAATCGACAAGAAAGTCTTCGCTGTAGTTTACAATGTCGGGGGCGAGCCTGAGCCAGTAGGAGTATGTAAAGGTGTCGCCTACGTTAAATGTGTAGCTGCCCGTTCTGGTCTGAACGGTGAGGGTGTCGGGACTGCTTTCTGCCGATACCGCCGGCATGATGCCGACGAGGAGCAGCAGTGCAAGACAGACCGAAAGGAAGCGCTTCATGCAAAATCACCTCAATTACAATGTGCCGTACCCGATAAGATGAAGAAATCGGCAATCAAATAAGGACATAAGGACAAGTTGAGCTGAGAGGAATTCGGCTCCCGTCAGCTTAGAGGGAGATGGGATTTATCGGGTACGGCGGGTGTCGGAGGGGGCTGAAACGGCACCCCATACAACAATTTCAGAATAACAGCACAAAGCGAAGTATAAATACAGACACACGGAAAAATGTGACTAAAAAGCAGACATTCATAAACGAATGTCTGCTTTTTGCACATTATGTTTAGTCCGCTATCTCTTTGTCCGACTCAATTATTGCGCCGCTTTTTGCGTCTATCTTGTACTCGTATTCGTAGCCGCCGTATATAAACTCGACCTCGTACACGGCCGCACCGTCGTCGCTGTCAAGCTCGGAGATAAGCCCCGTGACCGAGGCAGCGGTCAGACCTGCGTTAGACAGCGCAATGCTTTTTGCCTTTTCGTCGCCGATGTAGCCTGCGCTTTCCTGCGTCATGCTGCCGCCCTGCTGCTTTGCGCCGTTGCGCTCGATCTCAAAGAGGAGAATGTCGCCGCTTTTAGCGTCAATTTCATACTCGTACTCTGCGCCGTTTGCATCGAAGTCAACCTCGTAGACCATTCTGCCGTACTCGTAGTCAAGCTCACAGTCGAGGTCGAAAACCGCCGTCTCCGCAAGAGAGGCATGGCTGAGCGCAATGCTCTTTGCCCTCTCGGCACCGATGTACGCCTTGTCGCTCGTGCTGCCGCTGTACAGCGTGCCGCCGATCTCTTTGCCGTTTGCGAGCAGGCAAAGCTCGTTTATGCTCAGAGGAGCCAGCTCCTCGACCTTGAGGGTGGGGTTAAGCTCAATGATCTTTTCGATAAACGCCGCCTTGCCGACGGATATTCCGTAGCGCTCGGCAAGCTTGCGGGTGTCATCGTCGATGTCGTCGAGGTTCTGAGCGACGACTGCGCCCGCTCCGTCGAGAGCGGAGGAGACCTCCTGCATGAGCTTTGCCTCCAGTGCTGCGGTGTCGATGCTGCCGTCGCCGGAAACGGAGACTAAAACGGAGTTTCTCAGCTCGTCAATGTAGCCGTTTTTGAGCATCGAGCCGACTATGGCGTTGACACCTGTGTTGAGGTCTGTACCCTCAAGCTTCATGCCGGAGAGGACCTTTTTGCCGTCGTCGTTCAATGCCCTTGCGATTATGATGCGCTCATCGGCGTCGACCTCAAGCTCAATGCTGGGGTTAACGTCTATGGAAACGAGCGCCGCTGCGTCGCTTCCCGTGAAGTTCTTGTAGAGGAACACGCCTGCGATGAGCAGGACGAAAACCGCTGCGATAGATAAGATGCGGGAGAGCTTTTTATTTTTCCTTTTTTCCATGCTTATGACCTGTCCTTTCTCACGGTCGCAGCCTTCCAGAATATCATCCAGTATGTCCGGAGTTGCCTTCTGCAAGGCAGACTTCAGTTTTGCCTCAATGGGATCATAATTCATATTTCCGCCTCCATTGCTGCCTTCAGTTTTTTGATCGCTCTTGAATATTTTGAAAGGACAGCCGACAGGGTCATGTCGGTGACTGCCGCTATCTCACGGTGCCTGAGTCCCGCTACCGCATGGAGCATGACCACCTGCCGCTCCGAGGGAGTGAGCGCACCCAGCGCCACTTTGAGCAGCAGCCGCTCATCATGGCTGAGACCCTCCGCCTTTATCCCGCACAGCATTTGCTCGTCGGGGTCGGTCGGCGTTATGCGACCGCTTTCCCGAAGCTTCATCAGGGCAAGATTTTTGGCAATGGTGATTATCCATGCCATGGGCTTGCCGTGGTCGGTATAGCCTGCGGCGCCTGAGTAGATCTTAATAAAGGTGTCGTGCAGGACGTCCTCGGCATCGTGGGAGCTGTGCAGGACGGAAAGCGCATAAGCGTAGACGGCATCGGCCGTATGACCGTACAAATCGCCGAGTGCGGCTTTGTCGCCTTCGGCAATGCGCTCAATGAGCGCAGACAGCTCATGCCTTTCGTTTGGCTCGTGTTCGGTTTTTATGGCGGAACCAAAAACCATCGTAAGCATCCTTTCAAGTCCTTTCATTAGGTCAATGCGTGAGAAAGCTGTTTTATTGCACGGGAAATAAAAATTTTTAAATTTCTGCCGTCTCGCCCGTAAAGACGACGCAGGTCGGACCCGTGAGGTAAAGCTCTGCGGGGGTCGTTTTGTCGGCAAGCGTGACGGTGAGGTCGCCGCCGGGCATCGAGACCGTAACATCGTCGCCGGAGAGAAGTCCCATGAGTGTCAGCGCCGTGGTGATGGCGCCGCTCCCCGTGCCGCAGGCAAGGGTGAAGTCCTCAACGCCCCGCTCAAAGGTTATCGCCTTGACGGAGCTGCGGTCGAGGATCTTGACAAAGCTCACGTTTGCGCCCTTCGGGAAGGCGCTGGAGTATCGCAGCCGCTTTCCGAGATCAAAAAGCTCACTGCGGTCTAAGCGATCCCAGTCGTCTAAAAGCAAAACGGCGTGCGGCAGACCTGGGCAGCCAAGCTCGACGTAAGCGCAGTTAAGCCCTTCCGCCGTGCGGTGTAGGTCAATTAGAGTCGGGTCGTTTAAGCGGATGCGGTAGAGTGTTTCACTTATGCGCTCTCCAACCACGGGTCCCGCCGTCGTCTCGATATGCTGTGTTTTTCCGGAGAGGGAGTGTTCATAGCCGTAGCGGGCAATGCATCTTGCGCCGTTGCCGCACATCTCACCGAGTGAACCGTCGGCGTTATAAAACAGCAGCTTAAAATCGCTGCCGTTTTCCGGGGGGCACACGAGCATCAGCCCGTCTGCGCCGATGCCGAGCCTGCGATCGCATAAGCGCCGTGCAAGTTCGGGCGCCGTGTCATGGGAAATGCCCTCCGATACGGCGTCGATTATAACGAAGTCGTTTCCGGCTCCGTGCATTTTTGTAAATTTCAATCAAATCACCCCGTCAGGATTATAACACCACTTGAAAAGCCTGTCACGCTATTATATAATAATGAATTGTAATAAACACAAAAATATAATTCGAGGTGCAAAAATGACCGATTATAAAGCATTGTACGCACAAAAGCTCACCACCGCCGACCAAATTGCGGCGGAGGTCAAGTCCGGCTGGCTCATGGGCATGGACACCGGTCCCTCTCAGGCTCCCGCAATTATGAGCGCAATTGCCGAGAAGATCAAAAACAGCGACATTACCGACGTCAAGGTCCAGACCCTGCTTGACATTTACCCCTTTGAGTTTTACGCAGACGAGTCCCTCAAGGGCAAGATGACGGGCTATAGCTGGTTCTCCTCCGGCGGCGCACGCAAGGCGATAAACGGCGGCTATGCCGATCTGCTGCCCTGCTATTACAGAGATATTCCGAGACACATCCTCACCGAGTACAGCTACGATGCCGTCTGCGTCGAGGTTTCTCCCATGGACAGCCACGGCTACTTCTCACTCGGACTCAACGGCTCCTACATCGAAGCCATGTTCGACAAGGCAAAGAGAATTTTCGTCGAGGTAAACGACAAGCAGCCCCGCTGCCTCTGCGGTACTCAGCTTCACGTTTCGCAGGTCGATGCGATCGTTGAGTATAACCACGAGCTGCCCGTGCTGCCTCCCGTGAAGCTTGACGAGGTCAGCATAACCATCGGCAACCTCATCGCAGAGCAGATCCCCGACGGCGCCTGCATCCAGCTCGGCATCGGCGCTATCCCCGACGCCACCGGTATGGCGCTGAAAGCAAAGCACGACCTCGGCATACATACCGAGATGTTCACCGACTCCATGGTCGAGCTTATCGAGTGCGGAGCGGTCAATAACTCCAAAAAGCAGATCCACAGAGGCAAGAGCGTTACCACCTTCGCATACGGCTCCAAGAGGATCTACGACTACATCGACGACAATCCGGCAATTGAGATACTGCCCGTAAACTACGTCAACGACCCCAATGTCATCTGCAAGAACGACAACATGATCTCCATAAATGCGGCGCTTGAGGTCGACTTCTTCGGTCAGGTCTGCGCAGAGAGCGTCGGCACGAAGCATATGTCCGGCTCCGGCGGTCAGATCGACTACGTCAGAGGCGCCTGCCAGTCCAAGGGCGGCAAGAGCTTTATCGCATTCACCTCCACCGCAAAGGGCGGTACCATCAGCAAGATAAAGCCCATCCTCACCCCCGGCGCCATCTGCACCACCAGCAAGAACGACGTTGACTGCATAGTCACCGAGTACGGCATTGCTCACCTTCGAGGCCGCAGCCTCGGCGAGAGAACAAAGCAGCTCATCGCCATCGCTCACCCCGACTTCCGTGACGAGCTGACCTTCGAGGCAAAGAAGAGAGGCATCCTCATTTAAGGACGATATAAAAAAACAGCGAAGCTTTGCTTTGCTGTTTTTTTATATTAACCGAGACGGGGGTAGACGGAAGGGTCAAATTCGCTCCACGGGTACTCCTTCGGCGGCTTTACCTGAAAACGCATGAACTTTCCGCTTGCGGGGTTTACAAAGCCGAGCCTGTACGACCAAAGCGCAATGTTGCAGCCGTCGTCCCGACCGCCGTACTTTTTGTCGCCGAGCAGGGGAAGGCGGCGGTGCGTGAATTGCGCACGAATTTGGTGTGTCCGTCCTGTTATGAGCCGTATTTCGACCATGCTCTTGTCGTCTTTTGTGGCGAGCAGCTCGTATTCAAGCACGGCGTCCTGCGAGCCACGGCAGGGCTTGTTCACGACGAAGGTCTTGTGCTTTTCCTTCGAGCGCAGAAGAATGTCCTCCATTCTGCCGCTGCGCTCCTGCGGAACGCCGTGGACTATTGCAAGATAGGTCTTTTTAAACTGATTTTCCCGAATCTGCCGACTCAGCTCGGAGGCGGTTTCGGGGTTGAGCGCATACACCATAAGTCCGGACACGACCTGATCGAGGCGGTGTACCGTCCTGACGTCGGCGTTTTCGTCGCCGAGGGCGTTGCGGATAAGCTCCGGCATGCCGCCCGGCTCGTCGGTGGATATGACCCCGGCGGGCTTTATGCACACTATTAGATCCGAATTGCAGTAAATGATATTCACGGTGGTATCTCCTCATGGAAAAGTCCCGCTGTGCAGGGCTTTAAAGGCAAAATTCGGTGTCGAGAATGCTTTCCTCGGCGCAGGCTTCGGAAAGCTCCTTCATTTCGACGGACGCCTTTTCGTCGCCGTCCGTGTTCTTTTCCTCCTCATCGGCGCTCTCGGCGATGGCTATGTAAACTATCCATGCAAGTGCGATTATAAGGACCTTTAAGACGGGCTTGAGCGTCTTGCTTCTGAGGATGAGTATCGTAAGCGGAACGGGGAAAATGAATATCCGCCGAGTACCCACCACACGGTGTTTTCTTCCCGGTAGGCTGCGGAGCGGCAGCGGGCGAGGGGGTGGGAGCGAGAGCGGCGGCTGATGCACCGTCAACGATGAAGAACGAGCCGCAGTATTCGCAGCTTACCTGTGACGCACCGTTTTCGATCTTCAGCGCAGCGCCGCATTTGGGGCAGGTAAAGTCAATCAGAGTCATAAAAAACCTCTCGGCATATTCATTATATAAATAATATCATACGCCGCCGCCGATTTCAAGCGCCGCCCGCCTGAGGACTTACTTCAAGTAAATAATATATGTAATCAGAACAGCGATTATCGCAAGGGCATGACAGGCGTATCGTTCGGTCTTGTCCGCATTGGCAGGCTTGGCGCTGAGGAACCTTAATTTGAGTCTAAGCTTATCTAAATCGTCTGCAAACAGAATGAAGATAGCGTTGATAACGCAGATCAGGGTATAGATGGCGCTTCCGAGATTGGACTCGACGCCGTCGATGCCGATTTTTCCGAGCGCAGTACGATGACGGTTCTTATCGCAGCCGCAGCGTCGGAGTCGGTTTTCCTGATACCGCATTTTGCGAGGATCGTCGTCAGTCCGGCAAACAGCGCCGAGCCGAACGCAAAGAGAATCCACATGAGAAACACAATGATGACAGTATTCAGAAGGTAAGTCACGTTACCGCTCTCCTTTCGTGCGGTCAATGCAAAAAGCCCTCACTCGGTGGTGAGAGCTTTTGTATATGACGAGCCGCCGATTTTGAGGACAAAAAACTGAATCAAAGCTCAGCCGCAGGCGGGTTTGATTCGGAAAGGAGGAGCAAGGGAGCGCAGATGAAGAATCCGGCAACTCTAAAAGAGCTGCCGGATTATGAGCGGAGCGGACTCCGCTCCGACGTGGCGGAGAGTAAGGGATTCGACCTGCGCTGCGGCGCAGGCCGCCTCGGGTTGCAAAGCGCCCCCGGCGCTTTGCTAAGAGCCCTCGGGTTCGAATCCCAACGGTTTTTATTATATGCAAAAGCCCCCGTCTATGACGGGAGCTTTTGTGTATGGCGGAGAGTAAGGGATTCGAACCCCTGTGGCGTTGCCGCCTAACGGTTTTCAAGACCGCCCCGTTATGACCACTTCGGTAACTCTCCATGCAACCAATATTTATAACATATTTGCGTATCGGTGTCAACACGTCGGGACGCAAACAGCTTTACAATGCTGCAAAAATAAATCGGCAAGTCTCAAAAGAGCCTTGCCGATTTGTGGCGCAGAAGGAGGGATTTGAACCCTCGCGCGCTTTTTACACGCCTACTCCCTTAGCAGGGGAGCCCCTTCGGCCTCTTGGGTACTTCTGCATAGCCGCTCAAATATAATAGCATACGGGAGCGTCTGTGTCAAGAATTAGTTTCCGCAAAAAGTCGCAGCGCATCGGCATAGCCCTCAAAGCCCTTTCCGACTATGCTCTCAAAGCAGTAGAGGGCGGGGAAGGAGCGCTTTCTGAAATCCTCCCGTGCGTTTATGTCGGTCAAATGCACCTCGACGGCGGGGATGCCGACCGCCTTGAGCGCATCGAGTATCGCAACCGAGGTGTGAGTGTACGCAGCGGCGTTTATTACGATGCCGTCAAAAGCTCCGTATGCCGCTTGTATCTTATCGACGATCGCTCCCTCGTGGTTGGACTGGAATATCTCAACGCTGAGGCCCAAGTCAGAAGCGGTTGACATAATATAATGGCATAATGCTTTGTAATCCCTTCTGCCGTATATATCCGGCTCACGGATGCCGAGCATATTCAGGTTCGGACCGTTAATAACGAGTATTTTCATTTTAACGCCTCCATTATTTGTGTGGCACATTCGGCGGCGCTGCTGCCGCTGACGGTCAGATCGCACCAGCTTCTGTAGAGCGGCAAGCGCTTCTCCGCCATGTCATAAAGAGAGCCTGCCTGAGACAGGGGACGACCGTCGGTCGGAAGCTCGGATATGCTGCGGTCGAGGAATACAATAACGCCGTTCTGATGCAGAAGCCGATAGTTTTCGGGGCGCAGGATCACACCGCCGCCCGTGGAGATGATGCTGCCGCCTGCTTTTGTTATGTCAACCAAAACTTCAGTCTCAAGCTTCCTGAATGCAGCCTCGCCGTAACGTGCAAAGTATTCGGGTATCGTGCAATTGCGGCGTTTTTCAAACTCGGTGTCGCAATCTATATGCCGCATTCCTGTAAGTTTACATAATTCTGAACCCGTGGCCGTTTTGCCGCAGCCGGGCATACCGATAAGCACGATGTTCCGCACACGGCGGAGCAGACTGCCATATGCATCCTGAAGCTCTTTCTCCGAAACCGAAGCTCCCGTAAAGAGCCGTACTGCGGCGGCCGCCTGCGCTGCAAGCATGAAAAGACCGCCCGCTGCGGGGATGCCGAGACTGTCCGCATCACACAAAAGTGCGGTTCTGAGGGGATTGTATATGAGGTCAAAAACCCCGGTGCATTTATGAAAGCGACTGAGATCAATAAGTCTTTCTCCGTTGTTCGGATACATTCCGACGGGGGTCGCATTTACAATGATCTCGGCATCATAATGATTGCACAAGTTTACATAATTCACTTCGCCGTTTCTCGTGACGGTGACGATGGAAGCGGCATTCAAATCACGCAGAGCGGCTCTGACAGTTGGGGCGACGCCGCCGTTTCCGAGGACAAGACACTTCTTTCCATCGACCGAAATGCCGCTGCTTTCGATGAGCTTCATAAAGCCCGAATAGTCGGTGTTGTAGCCTATAAGTCTGCCGCCGTCGTTTACAATAGCGTTGACGCTGCCGATCTCGGCTGCGGTCGGACTAAGCTCGTCGCAGTAGGGAATGACGGCCTTTTTGTAGGGGACCGTGACGTTTATACCTTTAAAATTCCTGTCGCCGAAAAACCCGCAAAGCTCCTCTGGCTCCTTTTCAATCAGAGCGTACTCATAGCCGCCGAGCATCCTGTGCAGTTCGGGAGAGTGGCTGTGCGAAAGCTTTCTGCCAAGCAGTCCAAACTCAGTCATGCCCGATTATCTCCTTTTGCCGTGCTTTAGAAATCTCGAATATCTGCCGATACAGGTCGTGAAACTCCGGCGGTACGCCGTCAAGGACGCTGCGCTCACGCTCGGCGTCAAGTACGGGCAGCCCATGCTCACGCTTGTACTCCGCAATTTCGGAGCAAAGCTCCAGCCGCTCCTTCAGCCGCTCAATGATCTGCGCATCGGCAAGCTCAATTTTTCGCCGCAGCTCCGAAAGCTCCTGCGTGGCACAATCGGTTAACATAATATCATACAGCGCAATAGCTGCCGCACTCTCGACCACGGGCGGAGTGCGAAGCGCAAAGCAGGCATCGTGTCTGCCGGATATGTGCAGATCCACGTTTTGAAGCGTTTTGAGATCGACGCTTTTCTGCGCTTTGGCGATCGACGGCGTGGGCTTAAACGCAACCGAAAATCGGAGCGGCATGCCGTTTGTGATGCCGCCCAAAACACCGCCTGCGTTGTTGGAAAGTATCTCGACTTTGCCGTCTTTCACGGAATATTGGTCGTTGTTTTCGCTGCCGAGAAGTGCAGCGGATGCAAAGCCTGCGCCGAATTCAATGCCTTTAACGCCCGGAATTGCAAAGATTAGCTCGGAAATGTGACCGTCAATGCCGTCAAAAAGCTCTCCTCCGATGCCGGAGGGAAGCCCAAAGACAGTGCATTTCACGATGCCGCCGATGGAGTCGCCGAGGCGTGCGGCAACTTCGGCATCCTTGCGCAGATCGTGACCGGATAAAGGGGAAACGACCTCGGTGCAAAGCGTAATTCCACGGCGATCAAGCTCCTGAATGACGATGCCGCCCGCAATGCACAGGGCAGCGGTCATCCTGCCGGAGAAGGGACCGCCGCCGGACATATCGTAGTCAAGACCGTATTTCTGCCATGCCGCAAGGTCGGCATGACCGGGGCGGGGGACGGAAGTTAAGTTTACATAATCTTGACGCTTAACGTCCCTGTTTTTTATAACGGCACGGACGGTACCGTCCGTCACGCCGTCGGTTATACCCTGAGTGAAGATCGGAACGTCGTCCTCACGGCGCTTGCTGCACAGCGGATCGTTTCCGGGACTGCGTCGCCTGAGAAAGCTTTGCAGCGCCGCCTCATTGACGGCAAGCCCCTTCGGAAGCCCGGATATGTACACGCCAAACTCGCTTGCGTGTGAAGAGCCGAAGATCTCGATCCTGAGATTTTTTCCGCAATAGACACTCACAAAATTTGCCCTCCGAGTGATTTGAAGTCATGGATGAAGTCGGGGTACGATTTTGAGATGCAAGAAATGTCGTCGAGACTTGACGGCGACGAAGCGGCGCAGGCGGCAATGATCGCCGCCATTGCAATGCGGTGATCGTTAGATGCCGAAAGCTCAGCGCCGTAAAGCTTGCCGCCGAATACCGTAAATGTATCGTTTGAGCGCTCGGTGCGTATGCCCATAGAGGTTAACATAACATCAACGGCACGCAGCCTGTCGGATTCCTTGAAGCGTAGTCTCGAAGTCCCGGTAAAGTGTGTTTCCGCAGCTGCGGCGGCAGCCAAAACCGCAAGGGGAGGGAACAAGTCGGGTACGTCCGACACGTCTACCGTGACACGACTCGGACACGGTCCGCAGGGGGACACCGTTCCGAAATCCGAGGCGGAAAAACCCATCATGCGGAGTATATCGAGTATGCGTCTGTCACCCTGACTTGAGCCGCAAGACAGACCGTCAACTCTGATTGTCCCGAGTCCCATAGCGCCGGCGCAGAGCCAAAATGCCGCTGCCGACCAGTCGCCCTCGACCGTGTGACGGGAGGGAAAACGGTAATCGCCGGATACGGAAAAAGTGTTGTCAATTTGGTTTACATAAATATTAGACAATCGCAGGTAATCAATTGTAATATCAATATAATTTGCCGAAACGATTGGTGGTATTATGTTAACTTTACCACCGCCGACAAGTGGCAATGCCATTAAAAGACCGCTTATAAACTGGGACGATATTGAGCCGTCAAGCTCATAGCGCCCGGACGTGATTTTGCCGCTCATACGAATAGTATTACCGCACTGCTGTATGGACGCACCGTGCGCACAAAGCACCTTGCACAGCGGTGCGATAGGGCGCTTGGCAAGCTGCGGCGAAAGGCGAAACTCGGCACTGACGCCAAGTGCGCAGACGATCGGCAGCAGGAATCTCAAGGTGCTGGCGCTGTCGCCGCAATCGAGGATGACGCCCGACCTTGCTGCTGCCCTGTCAATGGGGATGACCGTCTCACCGTCAAACTCGGCACCCAGTGCCTCAAGGCAGCGCTTGGTTAACATAACATCGTCACAGCCGCTCAGCGATTCGACGGTACACGGCGAATCCGACAGAGCGGCGCATATGAGAGCCCTGTGTGAACAGGATTTCGAGGGCGGCGCTTTCACGCTGCCGTTTAAGGTAGAAGGAAAAATAGTCGCCATCTCAGTTACCGAAAAGTATGGAGTGAAGCTCGGAGCATTTCACGGTTTTCAGCTCGCACGAACCGAGACCCTTGTACAGCACAAGACTTACATCGTCTCCACGACGCTTCTTATCATTCATCATTAGTTTACATAATTCTTGAGTGTCAACGTTCAGCTCAGTGGGCAGACCGTGTGACCTCAGATAGGTGCAGACATCGTCTGCGTACCGTGACATGACGGCAAGCCCGATGGAAAGCGCCTTGCCGTGACTGAGCGTAAAATCGCTTTGTTTTTCAAGGGCATGGGCGATCGTGTGACCGAGGTTCAGATACATTCGCATACCCTCGTCACGCTCGTCGCCTTCAATATAGCTGCGCTTTGCGTCAAGCGATTCGTATACGATCTCCTCCGTTTCGCAGTCGGGAACGGAGAGCAAATTTGGTTTACATAACATTGAATACTTTGCGACCTCGGCATAGCCGTCGCAGAGGTCGTCCGGAGAAAGCGTACTGAGTAGATCTGGGTCACACAGAACCGTGAGCGGCTGATAAAATGCCCCCACGAGATTCTTTCCGGCGCTCAGATCAATACCGCACTTGCCGCCGACGGAGGAATCGACCATTGAAAGCAGCGTCGTCGGTATTTGGACAAAACTCACTCCACGCATATAGCTTGCCGCCGCAAAGCCCGCAATATCCCCGGTGACTCCGCCGCCGAGGGCGACAACGCAGTCGCTCCTGCACATATGAAAGTCCGCCATCGCATTGAGGAGGGCGATATAGGTGTCGGCGTTTTTGTGTTTCTCGCCGCCGGGATAAACAAAGCACTCGGTCAAAAAGCCTGCATTTTCAAGGCTTTGACGCACAGTGCCTGAGTAAAGCCCTGATACGCTCTCACCGCAGACGACCATTGCACGGGTACCTCTGCTTACGCTGCGCACATACTTGCCGCAGTGCGAAAGCAGACCACGTTCTATGAGAACGTCGTAACCCTTTCCGATGCCGATCCTCAGTTTTCGCATGACATGACCGCCTTTCTGACGGCAAAAAGCTTTTTGCACAGAGCGTCAAAGCGCTGCGGCGTAAGTGCCTGCGGACCGTCGCACCGTGCGTGCGCCGGGTCGTTGTGGACCTCGATCATAACGCCGTCCGCACCTGCGGCGGCAGCCGCAAGCGCCATCGGCTCAACATATGCCGATTTCCCGGTCGCATGGCTTGGATCGACGATGACGGGCAGGTGACTGCGTTCCTTGATGACGGGCACCGCCGAGAGGTCGAGAGTGTTCCTCGTTGCGGTCTCGAATGTGCGTATGCCACGCTCACACAGGATGACGTCGGCGTTACCGCCGGACATGAGATACTCCGCCGAGGTCAGAAGCTCATCTACGGTGTTCGACCAGCCACGCTTTAAAAGTATCGGCTTGCCGCAGTGGGAGAGCGCCTTTAAAAGCTCGGTGTTCTGCATATTCCGTGCGCCGACCTGTATGATGTCGATGTCCTCAAACAGCGGAAGCTGAGACATATCGAGAATCTCGCTCACCACGGGAAGCCCCGTGAGGCGCTTGGCTTCGAGAAGAAGCGGGATGCCGTCACTGCGCAGACCCTGAAAATCGTAGGGCGAGGTGCGGGGCTTGAACGCTCCGCCACGCAGAAGGGTCGCTCCCGACGCCTTGACCGCCGAAGCGATGCCGCACACCTGCTCACGGCTTTCGACGGAGCAGGGTCCTGCGATTACGGCAAAGCCGCCGCCTCCGATGCTGACGCTTCCGACCGATATGACGCTGTCGTCGGGGTGGGAGAGCCTGCCTGCGAGCCTGTACGGAGCGGTGACCGCTTTGACGGACTCCACAAAATCGAGACTACTTATATAATCTGCAGCGAGCGCCGATGCATCGCCGACGACGCACAGAACGCTTCTGCCGTCGCCGGGAACGGAGACGGCTTTAAGACCGCAGCTTTCGATATATTCGCACAGCGACTGCTCCTGCTTGGACGCCGCATGAGGACGGAGTATGATTATCATGGATATACCCCCGTTAGTTTAATCATTACATTATACAACAGTTTCCGACTCCAGTCAAAATGAAAAACAGCGATCAGAGCTGCTTTGATAAAAAACTCTTGACAATGCGGCGGCTTGTGGTATAATTCGGTACACAAACTCAATACCTTATCAAGAGCGGTGGAGGGAACGGCCCTGTGAAACCCGGCAACCTGTCGAAAGGCAAGGTGCTAAATCCGGCGGTGATGATCGAAAGATGAGGAATGCTATCAGGTATCGGACTCCGCCGAAGGGCGGGGTTTTTTCTTTGCCCTGAGACTCCCTGCGATGCGCTTTTGATAGCAAATAATTACACAATTGGAGGATAATTAAATGAGCAAAAGGCTTTTCACTTCCGAGTCCGTGACCGAGGGACATCCCGATAAGATCTGCGACCAGATCTCCGATGCGGTGCTGGACGCAATACTTGAGCAGGACCCCGACGGCAGAGTTGCCTGCGAGACCACGGCTTCCACGGGGCTTATCCACATCATGGGCGAGATCAGCACGAGCTGCTATGTCGATATTCCCAAGATCGCAAGAGACGTCATCCGTGAGATCGGCTACGACAGAGCAAAGTACGGCTTTGACTGCGACACCTGCGGCATAATCACGAACATTGACGAACAGTCTGCCGACATCGCTCTCGGCGTTGACAAATCGCTTGAGGCGAAGGCTCAGGACGACGGCGAGCTTGATAACGGCGCCGGCGACCAGGGCATGATGTTCGGCTATGCCTGCAACGAGACCAAGGAGCTTATGCCCCTTGCGATAAGCCTTTCCCACAAGATCGCAAAGCGCCTTGCCGAGGTCAGAAAGAGCGGCCTTGTCGATTACCTCCGTCCCGACGGCAAGACGCAGGTCACGGTCGAGTACGATGACAGCGGTAAGCCCGTCAGAGTTGACACCGTGGTGCTGTCCACTCAGCACGCAGCCGAGGCTTCCCTCGACACCATCCGTAAGGATATGATAGAGTTAGTCATCCGTCCCAGCATTCCCGCAGCGCTGCTTGACGATAACACCAAGTATTATGTAAACCCGACCGGACGCTTTGTCATCGGCGGACCTCAGGGCGACTCCGGACTTACGGGACGCAAGATAATCGTCGACACCTACGGCGGCAGCGCACCCCACGGCGGCGGCGCCTTCTCCGGCAAGGACCCGACGAAGGTCGACCGCAGCGCAGCCTATGCAGCACGCTATGCCGCAAAGAACATCGTTGCAGCCGGACTTGCCGACAAGTGCCTTGTTCAGCTTGCATATGCGATCGGCGTTGCACGCCCCGTGTCCGTCATGGTCGATACCTACGGCACCGGAACGGTCTCCGACGAGAAGCTTGCGGAAGCGGTAAACACCGTTTTTGACCTACGCCCGACGGCGATAATCCGTGACCTCGACCTCAAAAAGCCCATCTACCGCAAGCTCGCAGCCTACGGTCACATGGGACGTACCGACCTTGGTGTGCGTTGGGAGGATACCGACAGGACCGAAGCGCTCATAGCGGCGGTGAAGTGATGCACATTCCGAGCTGTGAGAGCACGGAGCTTGAGCTTTTGGGCTTTGACGAGGCGCTGGACGGTCGTAGCTTTGAGGGCTACGACCCGGAGCGCTGGCTCTATGTGCCGGATCACTACTCCGATTACCGTTACATCCTCGGAACGAGGGGAGTAAATCCTCTCATCTGCATCGGGATAAACCCCTCGACGGCTGCGCCAGATGCGCTCGACAACACGCTCAAGAGCGTGGAGCGTATCGCAAAGGGAAACGGCTACGACAGCTTTATAATGTTTAATGTATACGCACAGCGGGCGACAAACCCCGACGACATGGACAGGATACCGAACGGCTTCCTGCACGCAGAGAATATGAAGGCGTTTCGCTACATACTCTCGAATGTGGGCGAGGGGCATACGCCTGCGGTCTGGGCGGCATGGGGTACCGTCATTGAAAAGCGCCCGTATTTGCGTGACTGCCTGTACGATATGCTGGAGATCGGCAGAAGCTACGGCGCACGTTGGCTGTCGGTCGGCAAAAGGAGCAAGAAGGGGCATCCCCACCATCCGCTCTATCTGAGGAGCGACGCCGTGACCGAGGATTTCGACATTGACGCATATCTTGAGGTGATAAAATGAAAACAAAGCTGCGCCTTGCCGTCTGTCAGATCAGGACGGAGACGGATAAAAATGCGACCATGGAGAAGGCTGCCGCCATGATAAAGGATGCGGCGGACAAGGGAGCCGACATTGCGGTGCTTCCCGAAATGTTCAACTGCCCGTATTCAAGCAGGTACTTCAGAAGCTTTGCCGAGAACGAAAACGGCGAAAGCCTTGTCGAGATGTCACGCTGGGCAAAGAAAAACGGCATCATCCTCGTCGGCGGCTCTGTGCCGGAAAAGGACGGGGATAAAATGTACAACACCTGCTACGTTTTTGACCGTGACGGTGAGCTTATCGCAAAGCACCGCAAGGCACATATGTTCGACGTTCAGATAGAAAACGGGGTCTCTTTCCGTGAATCCAAGCACTTTTCACCCGGAAACGAGATAACGGTGTTTGACACGGAGTTCGGTAAAATGGGCGTTATGGTGTGCTTTGACATACGCTTCCCGGAGCTGTGCAGGAGCATGGCGGAAAGGGGCGCTAAGCTCATATTCTGCCCGGCGCAGTTTAACATGACGACGGGACCTAAGCACTGGGAGCTGAGCCTCCGTGCAAGGGCGATGGATAACGAGCTGTTTTTCGTCGGAGCTTCTGCGGCACGCTATGAGGGCTTTGACTACGAATGCTGGGGTCACTCGGCGGTCGTCAGTCCCTTCGGCGACGTGATTGCCTCCTGCGACGAGACCGAGCAGCTCATGCTGTGCGACATCGACCTTTCGGAGGTGGACTCGGTCAGGCAGCAGCTTCCGACCTTCCTTAGGCTGCGTGAGGATCTGTACACCGTGTCGAAATAGTCAATATCGACAAAGATTCCGGCGGCGAAGCGCAAAGCTTTCGCAAAACGCCGAAACTGAAAAAAGGGCTTGCCAAACAGACGGCAAGCCCTTATGATATAGAAAAAGATTTTTAAGCAGGTCCCGTGAGGCCGGCAAAGTCGCTCATATTGCAGGGTCGTGCATTGGCACGTCTGCGTTTGCGTATCTTGCCGGAGGCGGCAGGATATTTTTTTATGCTAAAATAAGAAATGTATGCCCGGAGGCAAAATGGAGATAAAATCAAAGCTCATGGACGAGGCGGCGATGAACCGTGCGCTCATGCGTATCTCGCATGAGATCGTCGAAAGAAACAGGGGAGCGGAAAACGTCGTTCTGCTCGGAATAAGGCGCAGGGGAGTGCCGATAGCAAGGCGCATCTGCGAAAACATCGAAAAGATCGAGGGACAAAGCGTACCCTGCGGCGAGGTGGACATCAGCTTTTACCGTGACGACCTCACGAAGCAAAGCGATATGCCGCAGCTTAAATACACCGACTTCGGCTTTGACGTAAACGACAAGGACCTCGTGCTTGCGGACGACGTGCTGTACACCGGCAGGACCGCAAGAGCGGCGATCGAGGCGGTGTTCTCCGCCGGGAGACCGAGAAGCATACAGTTTGCGGTGCTTATCGACAGGGGTCACCGTGAGCTGCCCATAAGGGCGGACTACGTCGGAAAGAACGTTCCGACCTCCAGAAGCGAGCTTATCGAGGTGCGGCTGCCGGAGTATGACGGCGAAACCGGCGTATATCTTTGCGAGATCGAAAAATAAATATAAAGAGAGGCAAAACGATGAAAGAAAAGAAAGCGATCAGCGGCCCCGTGTACGATGCCCGTACACTTGGGGCAGGTAAAATGGGCATTTTGGGACTTCAGCATATGTTTGCTATGTTCGGTGCGACGGTGCTTGTGCCGACTCTCACGGGACTGAGCGTTTCGGCGACGCTGCTGTTTGCCGGTCTCGGCACTCTGCTGTTCCACCTCATCACCAAGGGCAAGGTCCCTGCGTTCCTCGGCTCGTCCTTTGCGTTCCTTGCGGGATACTTCGCAATAGCCCCCAACGGCGAAAGAGAGCTGCTGCCGTATGCCTGCGTGGGCGTTGCGGTTGCGGGACTTATGTACGTCATCCTGTCCGCTTTCTTTAAGATATTCGGCACGAAGAAGGTCATGCGCTTCTTCCCACCGATAGTCACGGGACCCATCATCATCGCCATCGGTCTGACCCTCTCCGCAAGTGCGATAACGAATTGCTCCAAGAACTGGCTCATCGCCGGCTTTGCGATACTGGTCGTCATCGGCTTTAATATGTGGGGCAAGGGCATGACCAAGATCATCCCCATCCTCCTCGGCGTAATAAGCTCCTACGTTTTTGCGATAATCATTGACCCCGCAGAGAGAACAGCGGTCGCAAGCGCCTTTAATGACGCAAGCTGGGTCGGACTGCCTTTTCAGTGGGAGGACACCGTGTTCGGACTCTTCGGCGGCAAGGTGGATAAGCAGCTTCTCGTGACCTCCGTCATCACCATCGTTCCGCTTTCTCTTGCGACCATGGTCGAGCATATCGGCGACGTCTGCGCAATATCCTCCACCTGCAAGCGCAACTACATGGACGACCCCGGTCTGCACCGCACGCTTTTGGGCGACGGCCTTGCGACCACAATGGCGGCGCTCTTCGGCGCACCCGCAAACACGACCTACGGCGAGAACACCGGCGTTCTGGCGCTCTCCAAGGTCTATGACCCCAGAGTCATCAGGATCGCAGCGGTGTTTGCGATAGTGTTCTCCTTCTGCCCCAAGTTTGCGGCGCTCATCGCTGCAATGCCGGTCGCAACGATAGGCGGCGTATCCATGGTGCTTTACGGCATGATCTCAGCAGTCGGCGTCCGCAACGTCGTTGAGAACAAGGTGGATTTCTCCAACAACCGCAACGTCATAATCGCAGCGCTCATACTCGTGCTTGCGATCGGTATCAAGTACTACAACGCAAGCGGTGCAATACAGATAGGCAGCATAAGCCTTTCGGGACTTGCGGTCGCATCCGTCGTCGGCATACTCCTCAATGCGATACTCCCCGGTAAGGATTACGACTTCGAGCAGGAGTCCGAAGGCTCCACCTCCGTAAACTTCAAGGTCTGATAAAAATAATAAAAAACAGGCAAAGCCTTGCTTTGCCTGTTTTTTTGCTATTGCGGAAGTGATTTTATAAAGTTGCTTCGGCTTCGGGGGTTGCCATGAATATCGCCGCAAAGGTGATTCCGAGAAGTATGAAGTATGCGAACAGGACTCTCGGATAGAACCAAAGATACTCAACTATGCAGGAGAAGGCGATTCCGACAAATGCGGCCGTACAGGCGATAAGCAGCGCTCTGACAAGACCGTCAGCACGTCTGCGTGCAATGACCGAGTCTTTTATGCAGCGGAGAATGAGCCACATGAACGAGACAAAACCGAGTATACCGGTCTCAAGTATAAGCTCAAAGTACTGCGACTGCGTATGCACTGCACCGTCAACGGTGTCGTACAGAGGGGACAGCGAAGCAAACGAGGCAGGACCCAGGCCGATGCCGTTCACACCGTAGTCACGGATCATGTACCCGACGCTCTCCCACAGCTGGAATCTGTACTGAGCAGAACTGTCTATGTGACCGCTGCTGCCGAGAAAGCTTGTGACAATTGTGGTAAGACGGGTCACTATGGTGGAGGGCAGGAATGGGATTGCCAGCAATGCCAGTGCAATAAAAAGCGGAATGAGCTTTTTGTTGCGCAGCCAGATGTATATGAGAGCCGCAAGCATAAGGGATATCCAGCCCGAACGAGAGTAGGTCATGATAAGCGCAACTGCGGGGAATACAAGACCTATGAGGAGCGCAACGCAGCTAAGCTGATTCTTTCGGGTGCCGGCGAAAGCCGCACACAGGGGCATAAACAGCACGAGAAACTCCGCATAATTGTTCGGATTGTCAAGCGTTGAGGTGACACGACCCGGTATGCCGGAATTGATCTTCAGATCGGTCAACGAGGCATTGGCGTAAACAAGATTGAACTTGCGCTGAATGATGGCGTAAACAGCCGTCACAATAACTGCGGCATAGATAAAGGCAAGAAGCTTAAACAGCTGCTTTGCGTCTCTCATATCCGCCGCAATGACATAGGTGAAGATGAATGCCGCCGCAAAAAACAGCAGGATTCTCATGCTGTCGGAGCGGTTCTGCGAGAACAGAAGGCTCAAAACGAGCGCTATGGCAAAGAGCATAAAGGGGAAGCCGAGCTTGTCGGGATACATCAGCTTGCGCTTACCGCTGCCGACAAGGATCAGATACAGGGTCAAAAATCCAATCGCAGCGACGATCGCATAACCGTTGTTCCAGTAGCTGTGAGGCATGATGAACATTGCACAGATAAAGGCACCGAGCAGGAATTCAAAGTTGAGAATAAACGAGCCGCGGCACAGCCTCACTATAAGGCTGCCTTTCCATGCAGGAGCGGCAAAGCCCGCAATTGCGGAGAACAGTCTGCAAATTATGTCGAGGACAAAGCGCAGTATGCGTGACAGAAGCGAAGATTCGTAGAGCGTTTGAATACGATTTCCTCTGCGCAGAAGCTTTACTGCCGCAAGGTTGTCATATGCACGTCTGAAGGGCTCCCAGATCTTTTGGAGTATCGAAAAGAACGTGCTGTGTATCCATGCATTATAGAAGTAATTCAGGATGACGCCGTACTGCAAGCGCATCGCCCTCCTTTCGTGAGAGTATCATAATGCGTCACTCCGCCTCGGAAACGCCGTAGACGTAGGCGTAAAGGCTTGTTTTGCCGAAGTGCATGGTAAAGCTGGCGCCGACGCCGTAAAGTCTGCCGTCAACGTAAAGACCCTTGTCCGTGAGCTTGCCTTCAAGCTCTACCGTGACGTAAACTTCATCGGTGTATGCCACTTCGGTCTTGACCTGATTGCCTTCGTCATCGACCATATAAGTGTAAGCTGGAGCACTTTCAACGGAAACGACCTTGCCGAAGGGAACATCTGTAGTGTCTTCAAATGCGGGCGAACCGATCTCTATGGACTCTGCAATGCCGGAGGGCGCTTTGTTGGAGCAAAACACGACTCTGAGAGTCGTTGTCTCGGATTCGGACGCTTCCTGAGCGGGAGTGAAGGCCTTGGTTGCAAAAAACACGGCGGCTGCGATGATAAGAAGGATTATCAGCAGGTCAATGATGTTGATTTTGCCGAAGATTTTTCCGTTTTTGTCGATCATGTTCTTTATTACCTTTCAAATCAAATTATTTATAAGCTTCAAAAACATCCGATGCCAGCTTGCGGAGATCAAACTCCTCGCTGACCTTTTTCAGCGCATTGGCGGAGTATTCCGAGCGGAGGGCATCGTTTTCCATCAGTTCAAGCATCGCATCGGAAAAAGCGTCGCTGTCTCCGAATTTGACGGTTTCGCCGCAGACCGTGTTTTTTACCGCAAGATCGGGGTTGCCGCCGACGTCGGTCACAACGAGAGGGACGCCCGCATTCATGGCTTCAAGTATCGCAAAGCTCATCGCTTCGCTGGAGCTTGTGTTAAGATACAGGTCGGACGATTTCAGCATCCTGTCCGTATCACAACGGAAGCCGAGCTGTATAACGCAGTCGCCCAAGCCCGAATTCGTGATCATCACTGCGATATCATCAAACTCCTCGCCTTTGTCGCCGGCGATGAAGCAGACGAAGGGCTTTTGAGTCTTGCGTCGGAGCTTTGCAAGCGAGGCGAGCAAAAACGGAAGCCCCTTTTCCGGAGAGTAGCGTGCCATTATCGACATGACGAAGGTCTCGTCCGGCACTCCGAATTCACGGGCAAAGCTGCGGTCATACACTCGCTCTCCGCTCGGCTCGATGCCGTTGTAAATGACACGAATACGGTCCTTTTTGACGCCGTTTGCGGCCAATATATCGGCGCCCTGACGGCAGACGGCAATTACTCTGTGGTCAAACGGAGTGACGATGCGGTTCAGTATCTTCCATTTCATGTTCTGATAAATGGTGAGATGAGCCGTGTACACGACCTTGACGCTGCGATAAAACCGCTTTGAAAGTATTGCAATGACGTTTTCCATCGGATATTGTGCGTGTATCACGTCAACGGCGTTTGCACGGCAGTAGCCGGCAAGCTTCTTCGCTGCCGACAGAGCATTTTTGGCGCTCATGTCAAAGCGAAAGCAGGGAAAGCCCTCTGCGCTTATTGTTTCGGAAAGCTGCCCCGGAACGTTGTAGGCAAGATGACATGTCTCGCCACGTTCGGACAGAATGTGCATCAGATTCAAAACGTACTTTTCGGTTCCCGCTTTTCCAGCAAAGTTGATCAGATACAAAATGTTCATATAAACACCTCGCTTAGGCCCTAAGCTGAATCTTATATACTATACAATGGATGACCGCTTATTTCAAGAACGAATACTTAAATTTTAGAATGGGCGGTAAGTGCCAGATATGGTATTGCAAATCTTTTAAGTTATGGTATAATGCTCTTAACTATACAACGTGTATACGAAGGTGCCGAATGAACATTAAAAGTATAAACAAAAAACTGAGAAAAGAGTTCGGAGATCGGGTCAATGCATCATTCGAAAACGGCTGCATCGTTTTGCGTGGAAAGCTCCCGACATGGGAGGAGACAGTCAGAGCGGGTCATCTTGCCGCAACGCCGTATTCGACGACGCACGTCGTAAACGACATCGACTGTGCCGAGGCGCAGGACGAAAAAATGCATCTGCCGCTCCTTAATGATACGGCGCTCGAAGGCCGCAGGGTGCAGGTGCTTATAGTCGGCGGCGGCATCACGGGCGCATCCCTTGCAAGGGAGCTTATGCGCTATAAGCTCGATGTGCTTCTCGTTGACAAGGAGGGCGACCTTGCCCTCGGCGCTTCGGGAAGAAACGACGGCGAGGTGCATCCGGGCATAGACCTCAAAAAGGGCAGCTTAAAGCACAAGTACATACGCCGTGCAAATCATATGTATGAGGACGTTTGCCGTGAGCTGGACGTTCCCTTTATCCGCACGGGGCAGTACGCCTGCTTTACCGATAAGCGGCTTTTGCCCTTTGTGCGTCTGTATGTGCAGTACCGCAAGCACATCGACGGGATAGAGGACTCCTGCGTCGTTACGGCAAAGGAGCTCAGAAGAACCGAGGAGAACATTAACCCCGACATCGCCTTTGCAATCTCAAACCCCTCCTCCGGCTGCGTAAGCCCGTATAATCTCACGATCGCATACGGCGAAAATGCGGTGCAGAACGGCGCTGCCGTGTGCCTTAACACCGTGGTTTTGGGCATGACCGTTAAGGACGGACGCATCGTTTCGGTCGAAACGAACCGAGGCACCGTCTATCCGGAGATAGTCGTCAACGCCGCCGGCGTGTATGCAGACAAGCTTGCGCAGATGGCAAACGACCGCTTCTTCTCCATACATCCGAGACGAGGCACCAACTCCATACTTGACCGCAAGGCGGGCAAAAAGTGGCACGGCATCGCTTCCGTCGTGGGCCTGAGTACCGGCAGCAAGAGCCACACCAAGGGCGGCGGTATACTGCACACCGTGCATGACAACCTGCTTGTAGGACCCGATGCCGTTGAGACATGGGAGCGTGAAAACACCGCCACCTCAAGAGAAAGCATAGAGCGGGTGTTCAACAAACAGAAGATAACGATGCCCTCGCTTACGGAAAGGGACATTATCACATACTTCACCGGCATCAGAGCCGCCACCTACGAAGAGGACTTCATAATCGAGCCGGGAAGAAATACGAAGAACATTTACCACATCGCAGGCATCCAGTCTCCGGGACTCACCACCGCTCCGGCGGTAGCGCAGGACGTGGCGCAGGAGATCGTCAAAATGCTCGGCGGTGCGGAGGAAAATCCCGATTTTGACCCCGTGCGGAAGGCGCCTCCCGTGCTGCGTGAGATGAGCGACGAGGAACGTTCGGAGCTTATCCGTAAAAACCCCGACTACGGCGTCATCGTGTGCCGCTGCGAGGAAGTGAGCAAGGGCGAGATACTCGACGCACTGCGCTCGCCCATATGCGTGCCGACGGTGGACGGCGTCAAAAAGCGTGTCAGACCCGGTATGGGGCGCTGCCAGGGCGGCTTCTGCTCACCGCTTGTGACGAAGATAATCGCAGACTATCTCGGCATCCCCGTAAGCGACGTGAGGAAGTCGAACGAAGCCTCCGTCATGGTCTATGAGAGCGACAGGGGGGACGGCAAATGAACTACGACGTAATTGTGATCGGCGGCGGACCCGGCGGTCTTGCCGCTGCGATAAGCGCAACGGAAAACGGGGCGCACTGCCTTATAATCGAGCGTGAGGAGCGCCTGGGCGGAATGCTCAAGCAGTGCATCCACGACGGCTTCGGTCTGAGCCGCTTCGGTGAAAGACTGGCGGGACCCGAATATGTCGAGCGCCTCATG
>SAMEA3663036__coassemble_27_pt1 | contig 74998 bp, 69 predicted proteins | sample SAMEA3663036__metabat2_low_PE_023 | metagenome-assembled genome bin SAMEA3663036 (sample SAMEA3663036) | pig gut metagenome | biome: pig gut; feature: pig-associated habitat; material: faeces | place: France | collected 2012 | reverse complement strand
TCGATGCACCCCTTGACAGTGTGAGGTAGTCAAGTCCCACGTTTTTAAGAAAACCTAGGCGCTGCTTTATCTCCTTCAAAATGCGCTCGGCGACAATGCGCTCCTTGGGCGTGAGAACGAGCGAGTCAACGAAGTCAATGGCGTCGCCGACCGGCATATCCGCCATCTCGGCGATCGTCTTACCACCCACAGTGACCGCCAGGGCCTCCTTGCGCAGTCTACGTCCGCCGCAGGCTTTGCACGGCGTTTCGGACATACATTCCTCGATCTCGGCACGCATATACTGGCTCTGCGTTTCGTGGTAACGCCGCTCAAGGTTGTTGCATATGCCCTCAAAGGGCTTTTGATAACTCCCGCTAAACGAACCGCTGCGGTTTGCCCTGTCGTAATGAAGCTTCAGCGGCTCACCTTTCGTTCCGTACAGTATCGCATTTACAGCCTCCGACGGCAGCTCTTTTATCGGCTGCGTCAGCGAGAAGCCGTACTTCTCCGCAAGGGCTGCATAGTACATCCCGGATATGGTCTCCCTTCCGGCGCTTGTCCAGCCGGAAGCCTTTATGCCGCCCTGTGCAATGCTAAGCTCGTCGTCGGGTATGATAAGCTCCGGGTCAATGAGCATCTGCATTCCGAGTCCGTCGCACTTAGGACAGGCGCCGTACGGCGTGTTGAAGGAGAACATTCTCGGCGTCAGTTCTTCGATGGAAATGCCGCAATCAGAGCAGGCGTAGTTCTGAGAAAACAGCAGCTCCTCATCGCTTCCGACAACGTCGGCAACGACAAGTCCACCCGCAAGCTCCGACGCCGTTTCGACCGAGTCGGTTATTCTGCGGACCGCATCCGGCTTTATCACAACTCGGTCAACGATAATGTCGATGCTGTGTTTGAGATTCTTGTCAAGCTGCACGGTTTCGGACAGCTCATACATACTCCCGTCTATCCTCGCCCTGACATATCCCGAACGCTTTGCATCCTCAAGCACCTTTATATGCTCGCCCTTTCTCGAACGCACAACGGGTGCAAGTATTTGCAGCTTTGTGCCTTCGGGAAGCTGCATAAGTCTGTCGATTATCTGGTCTATCGTCTGCTGGTGAATCTCTTTTCCGCACTTCGGACAGTGCGGCACACCGACTCTAGCCCAGAGCAGACGCATATAGTCATATATTTCCGTGACCGTTCCGACGGTCGATCTCGGATTCCTTGAGCTTGTCTTTTGATCTATCGAAATTGCCGGAGAAAGTCCCTGAATGTAGTCGAGGTCCGGCTTATCCATCTGTCCCAAAAACTGCCTTGCATATGCCGAGAGGCTTTCGACGTATCTTCTCTGCCCCTCCGCATAAATAGTGTCAAAGGCAAGACTTGATTTTCCGCTTCCCGAAAGCCCCGTCATAACGACGAGCTTGTCTCTGGGGATCGAAATATCAATATTTTTAAGGTTATTGGCTCTTGCGCCTTTGATTACTATTTTGTCGTTCATTTATCCTTCACCAGTTCAGAAAATTGTGCGCCACATATCTCGGCAAGCGCAAGCGGCTCAAGCTCAACCTGAGTTCCGATCTTTCCTGCGCTGACATATACGGTATTCTTTGCTTTTGCGCTCTCGTTTATAAACGTGGGATAGCGTTTTTTCATACCCACAGGAGAGCAGCCGCCCCTTATATAGCCAGTCAGAGCGTTGATTTCACTGACCTTTACCATCTCAACGGATTTCTCGCCCGCAGCCTTAGCTGCTTTTTTAAGGTCAAGCTCCGAGCTGACGGGTATCACAAAAACGTACACGTTTTTGCTTGTACCCCGTGCCACAAGCGTTTTAAACACACATTCGGGATCAAAGCCGCAGAGCTTTGCGACCGTAAGCCCGTCCACCGCCTCGCTCCCGTGCGGGTACTCGTGCGGCTCATATTTTATCTTTGCCTTGTCAAGAAGGCGCATAACATTTGTTTTTTCGCTTTTCATGCCTGTTCCTTTTCAGCATTCAAAGCCTCCCGAAATCGGGAGGCTTTGTCATCATTCTTTCACGAAACGGGAGAGGATGTCCTCGACGCTGCCGTCCATTACCGTCAGCAGCTTATCGACCACTATCTCCTGCGGCAGCTCCATGTTGTTGTCCAGCCACTGAGAAATAAGACCTACGACGATCTGCACATAAAGCTCGCAGACGAACTCCATATCCGACCACTCAACGTTCTTGCCCTCTGCGACAATTATCGCAAAGCCGTGTACGCAGTAGTGCAGGCGGCGCTTGAAGTAGCGCAGAAGATAAGAGCGGTTCTGAGAATTGAAGATGTTAAGCACAAAGCTTTTGTTTTCGTAGAGATAGCGGAAGAACATTATAACGTCCTCTCGCCACTCCTCGTAATAGATCTCATCCGGCAGGACCCTGTTTGCGTCCTCCTCAAAGACCCACTCCATGAGGTCATATACATCGTCGAAGTGATAATAGAACGTCTGTCTATTGACTCCGCATTCCTCGACAAGATCCTTTACGGTTATCTTGTCAATGGGCTTGATTGCCAGCATTTTTTTGAGCGCATTGCCCAAGGCTTCCTTTGTTGAGCTTGCCATTTTACGACCTCTTTTCCATTATGATTTGTTATAGAAATATTTATAGCATATTTTTATTAAAAATGGTAGATAAATATTTAATTTTTCGTCCAAATATGCTTAAATGTAAGCAGAAATTATCGAAAAGAATGGTGCTATGAACAATTTCGGATCAATATGCGGGCGTTTCGCCCCAAGTCCCAGCGGTATGCTGCATCTCGGCAACCTGTCCTCTCTCCTGCTTGCATGGCTCGATGCGAGGACTCTCGGTGGAAAAATCGTCTTTCGCCTTGAGGATCTCGACCCCGCCCGCAGCAAAAAGGAATACGCCGAAGGAATAATGAGCGATATGCGTCGGCTCGGACTTAACTGGGATGAGTATCCCGGCATAAACAATCAGAGCGGGCGCACGGCGCTGTATGACGGTGCGTTTGAGCTGCTCCGGCAAAAGGGGCTTTTATACCCCTGTTATTGCAGCAGAAATCAGCGGCTTGCCGCCTCCGCACCGCATGAGAGCTATGCGCACGACCGCAGCGTCTGCCGCTGCAAGACCCTGAGCGCTTCCGAACGTCGGACGCTTGAAGCAGCGGGAAAGCGCCCTGCGTGGAAGGTGTCCGTCCCAGACAGTGAGATCGTCTTTACCGACGGTCACTACGGCTTGCAGCGTGTAAACCTCGCAAACGACGGTGACTTTATTATCCGGCGTTCCGACGGGATCTATGCCTATCAGCTTGCGGTATCGTTCGACGACATGGATATGGGCATAAGCCGAGTCGTCAGAGGACGTGACCTTCTGTCATCGACCGCAAAGCAGATCTGGCTCATACGGCAGCTCGGAGGCAGCGCTCCCGACTACTGTCATGCACCGCTGATACTTCTCGGCGACCGCAAAATGTCAAAGCGCTTCGGCGATCTCAGTACGGCGGTTTTGCTCAAAGAGCATTGCCCTGAAGAGATCACCGGCATACTCGCAAAGCTTCTTGGGCTTCAGGAAAGCGATGCGCCGACAAGTCCAAACGAGCTTTTGCAGAGCTTTTCGTGGGACAAGATACCGACGGAGGATATAGTGTTCCATTACGGAAAATGACCCTTTGAGGGTCATTTTCCGTAATTTTCTTTTAGAAGCCTTGCAATATCCGCAACGCTCTCCAGCACATAGTCCGGCTTGCGTTCGGCGGCGGCAATGTCGTCCGTCGTGCTTTCGCCCGACAGAACGCACACGGAAACCGCTCCGGCGTTCTGCGCAACGGCGATGTCGGTATAAAGTCTATCGCCGACGCAGCATATGTTTTCGTTCGGTATCCCGGTTTTTGAGGATATTATGTCAACCATACTGCGGTTGGGCTTGCCGATATACTTGGGTACCGCACCCGATGCGGCGGTGAGCAGCGCACATATGCTGCCGCAGTCCGGCAGAACCTCGCCCGCAGGCATGGGACACACCCAGTCGGGGTTTGCGGCGACGAAAGCAGCGCCGTGTCTGAGATAATGCACCGCTTTGTCAAGCTTTTCATAGGTCAGCGTGGTGTCAAAGCCGACGCAGACGACCTTAACGTCCTCACCGTCGCCGAGAGGCACACCGTATGCCGAAAGCTCCGACAGGAATGCGGGCGTTCCGACGGGGTACACCGTTTCGCCGGGGAACTTCTCGTTTAAGTACATTGCGGTCGCCATGCCCGAAGTAAAGACGTTTTTCTCCTCACAGGGAAAACCGAGCTTGCGCAGCCTTGTGATGTAATCAATGCCTGCACGGGAGGAGTTATTGGTCAGATAAATGTACTCTCTCCCGGTATTCTCAATGGTTTCTATAAAGTCAATAGCACCGTCGAAAACCTCGTCTCCGAGGTACAAAGTGCCGTCCATGTCAAGCAGAAATAGTTTTGAATTTAGAAGCTTATCCATATTTATCTCCGCTCAGTTGTAGTCAAGCACTCTGCTCATACGCATAAAGGTGAGGCGGTTGCGTATTGCGACGGACATTTCAATGCAGTCTTCCTTTAGTGCCGGGTCGATGTGGATATCCTCAAGCCTGTACTTTGCACCCAGTGCCGAGTACAGCTTGCGAAGCTCATCCGCTTCGGGGATGGTCTTAACGATCTCGACTATCTCGTCCCAGTGGTCGATTATGCTCTGCGGGTCGAAGCTTGCGAGTATATCGTTGCTGTTTTCCTTAATGATACCGTCCGCCAAGGGTCCGAACTTTTCTCTGATCCACGCCTCGTCATACGGCACAAAGGGCTTTGCAACGGGCTTTTTGGCTATCATTTCATGGTAGCGCTCAGCCATAAGCACGGTCCCGACGCCGACACATTCACCGTGTATTCCGCCGGCAGCCTCAAATCTCGGCGGACGCATTTCCGCAAGGTGGGCAATAAGATGCTCCGCACCGCTTGCGGCTCTGGAATTTGAGAGCATCTGCATCGTTAGTCCGCTCTCCATGAGCGACGCCGCCATTGCCTCATACGCCTCCGTCTTATTCTCAAGGAGGTCCATGCAGCAGTCTCTCGTTCTCTTTAATGCTTTCTCCGCCATTCTGACGATCTCAGGGCATATGTATTCGCCGCTGACAATGTGGGAAATTTTCCAGTCGGCAAGAGAAATGTACTTCGACATAATATCGCACACGCCGCTCATCGTCAGGAACATGGGGACATGAGAGACGATGTTTATGTCGCACAGAACGAGTGTTGCGGCAATCATCGGGATCGACTTCTTCTGCCCGTCGATGATTATGGAGCAGATGTTGGCGGAGAATCCGTCTGCGCTGACGAGCGTAGGCACGGACACGAACGGCACTCCCAGCTTGTCGGCACTGTATCTGCCGAAGTCGGTAATCGTACCGCCGCCGACGGCGATGATGATCTCAGGGTCACGGAGCTGCGTCATCATCTCCTCGACCTTGTCCTTGTCCGTATGAAGTCCAGTTGCGTCGAGGACTATCTCCTGGTCTGCCTTGATATGAGGTATCCACTGATTATTGTAGGTGTTTGAGTCGTAAATAACGGCTCTCCTTCCCGAAAGTCCGGCAAGCTCAAAATACTCGTCTGCCTTGTCCATGCAGCCTGCCTCACAGACAATATACTTTGTGTGCAGCGGATGCTCCCTGCCGCAGGAGCAGCGCCCGCCAAGCTTTGTGCAGTCAATAATCATAGCATTCACCTGTCCTTATATTTTTGATACATTATAATTATATATCCGCAAAGCAATAAAAGCAACTAATTATTCCTTTTCTACCTTGTACACAAAAGTGTCGGCAAATTCTTTAAAATCGTTTTCAAATCCTGTCAGATATGATAAAATGGCAAAAAATCATTTGGAGTGTGCGCTATGAATATCCCTTTTAACGATGATTGGCTGTTCACCTTCGATTACGAGCGCGGCTTTGACGCAGCGGAAAAGGTTCGGCTTCCGCATACCGTCAAGGAGCTGCCGTACAACTACGTTGACTGCAAGGACTATCAGACGGTCTGCGGCTATCAAAAGAGCTTTTTCGTACCCGACGACTGGTCGGATAAGCTCCTGTCGCTTCGCTTTGACGGAGCGGCTCATTCCGCAGTCGTGTACTGCAACGGTGAGGAGGTCGCACACCACGACTGCGGCTACACCGCTTTTGAAGTCGATCTGACCTCGCACATAAGCTTCGGCGCCGAGAACACCGTGACCGTAAAGCTCGACTGCCGTGAGAGCCTCAATGTCCCACCCTTCGGCTTTGTCATAGACTACCTCTGCTACGGCGGACTGTACCGTGAGGTCAGTCTCCTTGTGCGCTCCGTCGGCTTTATCGGCGACGTGCTTATTGAAAACACGGCGCTGCGGGAGATAAAAGTGCGGATAAGCACCGAGCGCAAGCTCCGTCACAGCAGCCTTTTAAGCAGCGTCATAGACGCTGACGGCAACACCGTCGCCACGGCAAAGGGGCACGAGTTTAAACTTTCGCTGCCGGATGCAAGACTTTGGTCGCCGGAGTCGCCGTATCTCTACACGCTCAAGGTCTGCCGTTTGGATGCGCAGCAGCGCCTTATTGACGAAAAGAGTCTGCGCTTCGGATTCAGAACTGCGAAGTTCAAAAAGGATGGGCTTTACATTAACGGCAGCAGGCTAAAGCTTCGTGGACTTAACCGGCACCAAAGCTACGCATATGTCGGCTACGCAATGCCGAAGTCCATGCAGGTTCTCGATGCCGAAATACTGAAAAACGAGCTTGGCGTAAACGCCGTCAGGACCTCGCACTACCCCCAATCCCAGCATTTCCTTGACCGCTGCGATGAGCTGGGACTTCTTGTATTCACTGAGATCCCCGGTTGGCAGCATATCGGCGACGCCGCATGGAAGGAGCAAGCGGTGGATAACACCGAGGAGATGATACGGCAGAATATGCATCATCCGAGCATAATTTTATGGGGCGTGCGCATAAACGAGTCTCAGGACTGCTACGAGCTGTACCGCAGGACAAATAAGCTTGCGCACAGGCTTGATTCCTCCCGGCAGACAAGCGGCGTAAGGTATCTTGAAAAGAGCAGCCTTCTCGAGGACGTTTATGCATTCAATGACTTTTCGCACTGCGGCACGAATGCGGGACTTAAGCCCATGCGCAAGGTGACCTCCGATAAGTCAAAGCCCTATCTCGTTTCGGAGTGTAACGGGCATATGTTCCCGACAAAGCCCTTTGACGACGAAGCGCACCGCTTAAGTCACGCTCTGCGGCACGCCAAGGTGCTTGACGCAATGTATGCCTCAGGCGACATCTGCGGCATTTTCCCGTGGTGTATGTTCGATTACAACACGCACCGTGATTTCGGCAGCGGAGACGCCGTTTGCTATCACGGGGTCATGGATATGTTCAGAAATCCCAAGCTCGCAGCTGCGGTATACGCAAGTCAGAGCGACGACGCTCCCTGCTGCACCGTTTCCTCGACAATGGACATCGGAGAGCATCCCGCCGGAAACATCGGCAGCGTGTACGTTTTCACAAACGCGGACTTTGTGCGCCTGTACAAGAACGGCATTCATGTTGCGGATTATTACCCTGCAAAGGATAAGTACCCTGCCCTGCCGCATCCGCCAGTGGTAATCGACGACTTTATCGGCAATATGCTCGAAACCGTCGAAGGCTATGACAGCGAGACCTCATCTGCGCTCAAGGAGTGCCTGCTTGCGGTCGCTGCGGGCGGTATGTCAAATCTGTCGCCCAAGATAATGCTGAAGCTTGCAAAGCTCATGCTTTTTAAGGGTCTGTCCTTCTCCGACGGCTACGAGCTTTACGGTAAGTACGTCGGCAACTGGGGCGGTGAAGCGACGGTGTGGAGATTTGACGCAATAAAGAACGCCGAGGTCATCGCATCCGTCACGAGAAAGCCCGGCGTCGTGCCTCACATTGCGGCGGAGGCAAGCAGGTATACGCTCAATGAGGCTGCAACCTACGACGTTTCCGCCGTCAGGATCCGAGCAGTCGACGAAAACGGCAACGTCTGCACCTATTACAACGAGCCGGTCACACTCGAAGCCAAGGGTGCGATACAGCTTATCGGTCCCTCAGTTATAAGTCTCAAGGGCGGCTGCGGCGGCACTTACGTTAAAAGCACCGGGCAAGTCGGCGAAGGCGTCTTGACGGTTAACGGCACCGAGTTAAAATTCAAAGTCACAAAAGATGTGGAATAAACAAAAAAGCTTACGGATAAATCCGTAAGCTTTTTTACTGGAGCTGGTGGTGAGAATCGAACTCACAACCTTCTCATTACGAGTGAGATGCTCTGCCATTGAGCCACACCAGCAGCGTCAGCGTTGGTATTTTAGCACAGTTGCTATCTAAAGTCAATCGGCAGTTAAATTACAATTCGTATATTTTTGTCGAAAAACATTCTGTCAAGAGAAAAATTCAATGCTTTAAATTTTGAAAATGCATTGAAATTTCAAGGTTTTATCTGTCTGTGCTGTGTCCAAATAGGTTTTCATAATTATCTGTAAAAATTATTTTTCAAATAGTTATCAACACTTTCAACAGAGTTTTCAACATCGTAAAATCGTAGCGTTTTCAGTATGTCTACGCATAATTGTAAAATCAAGTCAAACTCTCTAATGATATTTTAATACAAAACGGTAACAAAAAATCGTTTACATAAGACCAATTTTCTTCAGCGATATGTACTCATTTCCCGACACAATGATATGATCCAGCAGCTCAACATCCACAAGAAACAGGGATTTTTTGAGCGAAGTCGTAAAATATTCGTCCTCGGCCGAAGGCTCCAGTCTTGCATTCGGGTGGTTGTGGGCAATTATCACAGCCTGTGCATGGAGCTTTAGGCATGCCTCGACAAGGCTTCTCACACTGAGCTCAAGCCCGTTAATGACGCCTCTTGACATTTCCTTCGTGCATATGATGCAGTGCTTTGTGTCAAGAAACATCGCATATGCGACCTCCTTGTATTCGTAGGCAAACTTTGAAACAAAGTACTGCGCTGCATCCGTGCTGTTGCGTATTTTCTTCTGCGGAAGCGTCTTGCGTTCCATATACCTTCTGCTGATCTGCGGAACAAGGCTCAAAAGCGTCGCAGCGTTGTCCCCTATTCCCTTGACGCTCCGAAGCTCATCCATATCGGCTTCAAGGACTCCCGTAAGTGAGCCGAAGCGCTCCACAAGCTCATGCGCAAGCTCATTTGTATCTCTCCTCGGCACGGCGTAAAACAGCAGAAACTCAAGAGCGTTCAGGTCACTGAAGCCTTCAAGCCCCGTTTGGGCATAGCGCTCCTTCATTCTCTGTCTGTGTCCATCGTGTGTTCCCATGTGTATGACCCCTTACAATTCCATGTTGGCGTAGGCGTTAAGGTCGCTTCCGGCTACGTTGCCCGCAAGATATTCGTAGTAGGCCTGACTGCCTATCATTGCACCGTTGTCTCCGCAAAGGCTCAGCGGCGGCACATAAAGCGTGCAGCCGTCCTTTTCAGCCGCCTTCTTGAAGTCGGCACGGATCCTCGTATTGGCTGCAACACCGCCCGCAATTGCGATCTTCTTATACCCAAGCTCTCTTGCGGCCGCCATGGTCCTCGGCACAAGAGTGTCGCTGACTGCGGCGACGAACGACGCCGCAAGCGACGCTCTGTCAAGGGTCTCGCCCTTTTGCTCGGCGTTGTGAACGGTGTTGATAACTGCGGTTTTAAGCCCGGAAAAGCTCATGTCGTAGGCGCTGCCTTCGATATGCGTTCTCGGCAGCTTGTACTTTTTATCGTCTCCGCCCTGAGACAGCTTGTCAATATGCTTGCCGCCAGGGTACGGCAGTCCCAGCACTCTTGCCGTCTTGTCAAAGCACTCGCCCGCAGCGTCGTCTCTCGTAGCGCCGATTATGTGCATATCCGTGTAAGTGCGAACATCTATGATAAGCGTGTTGCCGCCGGAGATGGCAAGGCACAGAAACGGAGGCTCAAGCTCCGGATAGGCAATATAGTTTGCAGCAACATGACCCTTTATGTGATGCACCGGGATAAGCGGAACGCCGAGTGCAAGCGCGGTCGCCTTCGCAAAATTCAGTCCTACAAGCACCGTACCTATAAGACCGGGCGCATATGTAACACCGACGGCGTCAATATCGCTTTTCGATATGCCGGCGACCTCGATCGCTCTCTGTGCAAGGCGGGATATGACCTCGACATGGCTTCTCGATGCGATTTCCGGCACTACGCCGCCGTACACCGCATGGAGGTCCGCCTGAGAGAATATCTGATCGGTCAGTACGGTCCTTCCGTTTTCGACGACCGCAACGGCGGTCTCGTCGCAGGAAGATTCAAAAGACAGTATTTTCAATTCAATTCCTCATTTCAAAAACAATGTCATCAGTATAGCATTTTCTTTGGAAAAGTCATAGTAATTTTTACGAAGTCCGACATTTTCAAAGCCGTGCTTTTCGTAAAGCCTGCGTGCGGGAGCGTTGCTCTCCCTGACCTCAAGCGTTACAAACGAAAGCTCCAAAGCCTTTGCCCTGCTCACGATCTCACAGATCAGCGCATCGGCTATTCCCATGCGGCGGCAGTCAGGATCAACGGCAACGTTTGAAACGTAGCCCTCGTCAAGTACATACATAAGCCCCACATAACCGAGTATCGCACCGTCGGTCGAGCGTGCCGCTATAAAGACATGGCTGTCGCCGCCAAGCTGCGAGCGTATCTGTTCGTTTGTCCACGGCACAGAAAAGCACAGTTTTTCGAGCCTTTCAATGTCGGCAACGTGTTCCGGAGTCGCATTAACAATCTCAAAGTCCATCGCTGCGTTCCTCGTTAAGCTCATCGATAACGGCAAGCACCTCGTCAAGCAGAGTGTTCATGCACTTTTTCCAGCCGAACGGCAGACTCGGCGGCTCAAGGTCATACTCCGCAAGGCACATTATCCGTTCGTCAAGATCCTGAAAACGCTTCGACAGCTCGTCCGCCTGCGCTGCGGTCATGCACAACACGACATCGTGCGCTGCAACGAGTTCTCTCGTAGCCTCTGCGGGCAAGTGCCCGGCGACGCTTTCCGGCGCACCGGCTTTCAGCGCCTTGGGATTTATCTCTCCTCCTGCGAAAAGCCCCGCCGAGGAGGAGGTAACGTCATAAAGCGTCTCACCTTTGTTCAGTTCAAAGAACGCCGAAGCGGAAGGCGCAAGCGACGTATCGTCGTCGGCGACGAACAGTATGCTGTGAACGTTAATGCCGTTAAAGCCGCAGAGCTGCTCCTGCCGTTCATCCCAGCGCTCAAGACTCCTGTCCCCCGCCATATTCTCAATGTGGTGCGTCAGCTCATGGTGCAGGGTCTTTTTCAGGCGCTTTTCAAAGGTCTCGTCGTCCATATCGCCGTAAAGCTTTACAAAGGAGCCGTAGTATATCTCGATGTAGCGACCCATTCCGTTCACGAAATAGGTTCCGAGAGTGTACCTTCCGTCATCGCTCATGCGCTCGTCCTCAATAAGGCTCACTCCGCCGTTTAAGCTGCGGAAGATGCCCTCCGGGAGCTGCTCCATAAGCGAATCAAGTACATATCCCGCTTCTTCAAAATTCATCATCAGTGTGCCTCCGCCCAGCTATGCCCGCTCTTTGCCTCGACTATCAGAGGCACCGAGAGCTTTGCAACGTTTTCCATCTCCTCGGAGAGGATAAGCTTTACTCTCTCCGCTTCATTCTCCGGGCATTCGCATATAAGCTCGTCGTGTACCTGGAGTATGAGCTTCGACTTTAAGCCCTCGCTTTTCAGCCGCCTGTACACGTTCACCATCGCAAGCTTTATAATATCCGCCGCAGTCCCCTGTATCGGCATATTCAGCGCCACACGCTCACCGAAGGAGCGCATATTGAAGTTCGACGAAGAAAGCTCCGGCAGCGCACGTCTGCGATTATACACGGTGGAAACATATCCGTCCCGCTTTGCCTTTTCGACGATGCTCTTCATGTAGTCCCGCACACCGGAGTATTTTTCAAGGTATGCGTCCATATATTGCTTTGCCTCGGACGGAAAAACTCCGATGTCCTGCGCAAGCGACCATGCCGAAATGCCGTAGACTATGCCGAAGTTGACCGCCTTTGCCCTGCTGCGCTGAAGCGTCGTGACCTCCGAAAGCGGAACGGAAAACACCTGCGACGCCGTTACTCGGTGTATGTCGTCGCCCTCAAGGAACGCCTCCTGCATATGCCTGTCGCCGGATATGTGCGCAAGCAGACGCAGCTCTATCTGGCTGTAGTCGGCATCGACAAGCAGCTTGCCCTGCGGTGCGATAAACATTTTTCTGATCCTTGCGCCAAGCTCCTTGCGTATGGGGATGTTTTGCAGGTTCGGCTCTGTACTCGAAAGACGTCCCGTCGCCGTCGCCGTCATCTGAAAGCTCGTGTGCAGACGCCCGTCCGCTCCGATCAGCTTCAACAGCCCGTCTGCGTATGTTGACTTGAGCTTTGTCAGCATACGGTAGTCCATTATCATGTTGACGATGGGGTGCTTGTCCCTGAGCTTTTCCAAAACGTCGGCATTCGTACTCCAGCCGGTTTTGGTCTTTTTCCCCGCAGGCAGTCCGAGGCTCACAAACAGCACCTCGCCGAGCTGCTTCGGTGAATTAATATTGAATTCGCCACCGGCTGCGTCCCAGATGTCGGTTTTGAGCTTATCTATCTCGGCACTGAGCGACGTACCGAATTCGCCGAGCGCTGCCTTATCAACGAGAAAGCCCTCGTCCTCCATATCGGCAAGCACCTCGCACAGCGGCAGCTCGATATTGTAAAACAGCTCGTCCATGTTAAGCTCCGAGAGCTTAGACTTCAAGACGGGCATAAGTGCATACACGCCCTCGGCGCCGAACATCTCACATCCGAGGTAACGCATGGTGACCCGCTCTATCGGATAAGAGCCCTCTCTTGCGTCAAGCAGGTATGCGGCAAGCTCCGTGTCAAAGCAGAAGCCGGAAACCGGGAGCTTTTCCGAGATGAGCAGCGACATGAGCGCTTTGACTCCGTGTCCGACTTTTTTCACACGCTCCGAGAACAGAAGCTTCAACAGCCTTGAGTAATCGTCTCCGAGCGATGTCCAGCGGACATCGTACAGCTTTTTGCCGTCGCAGATTTCAAGTCTGTCCAGCTCGTCAAAGGCTGCGACCGCAACGATCTCTGAAGTCTCAAGCATTGTGCTGAGCTCCTCAAGCGTGGCGTTTTCCGCTCTCTCAAGCTCAACTGCATTAGCGATCGCCGGAGTCTGCGGTGCCTCCTCTATGCCCCACTTTTCCAAAAACTTGTTGAAGCCGAGCCTTTTAAAGAGTGAATAGATCTCCGGCTTATAGTCCTCGTTCCATTTGCAGCTTTCCGGAAAAAACTCAATGGGCACAGCAGTCCTTATCGTTGCAAGATCATAGGAGAGGAATGCGCTCTCTTTGCCGTTTTCAAGCTTCTTTCGCACACCCTCTTTAACATCAAGCGCCGAAAGATCGGCGTATATCGCATTGAGGCTTCCGTACTTGTGCATAAGCTCCATAGCCGTCTTTTCACCGACACCCGGCACTCCGGGTATGTTGTCGGAGCTGTCGCCCATGAGCGCTTTAAGGTCAACAATTTTGGGGGCCGAGAAGCCGTACTCCTCAAAAAAGACTTCGGGGTTATACTCCTTCGTTTCGGTTTTTCCCATACGGGATTTGTAATGAATGACATGACTTTTGTCTGTGATGAGCTGGAAGCTGTCCTTGTCTCCCGTTACGATGCGGCAGTCCCAACCCGCTCTTTCGCAGATCCTGCTCACGGTGCCGATTATATCATCCGCCTCGAATCCCTCAAGCTCAAGGCGCGTCACGCCCATTGCGTCAAGGACCTCCTTCATCACCGGCATCTGCACCGCAAGCTCATCCGGCATTCCCTTTCTCTGCGCCTTGTACTGAGGGTACTGCAAATGCCTGAAGGTCGGGGCCTTGAGGTCAAATGCAACACAGACCGCATCGGGCTTTTCCGTTTCAAACAGCTTGCGGAAGATCGAAAGAAAGCCGTAAACTCCGTTTGTCGGAGTTCCGTCCGGGGCGTTGAGCATACGGACGCCGTAATACGCACGGTTTATTATGCTGTTGCCGTCAAGTATCATCAGCTTCATTTTATTTTCCTCCCCGGAGTCTGATTATTTCGTCTCGAAGCTGCGCCGCAAGCTCAAACTCAAGCATCTTTGCCGCAGCCTTCATCTTCTTTTCAAGCGCATCGGCTTCCGCACGGCGCTCCGCCTCGGTCATCTTAACACCGTCACGGCGTTTGGACACGTTCTTGCCGTCGGTCGAGATCTCAAGCAGGTCTCTGACGCTCTTGGTAACGGTTTTCGGCGTTATGCCGTGGGCGGTGTTGTAATCCGTCTGCTTTTTGCGGCGTCTTTCCGTCTCGTCAATGGCTCGCCTCATTGAGTCGGTGACCGTATCTGCGTACATTATGACAAGACCCTCGGCGTTTCTTGCTGCTCTGCCTATCGTCTGGATAAGGCTCGTTTCGCTGCGCAGAAAACCCTCCTTGTCGGCGTCCAGTATCGCTACAAGGCTGACCTCCGGGAGGTCAAGTCCCTCACGTAGAAGGTTAATGCCGACAAGCACGTCAAAATCGCCGAGACGAAGGCTGCGGATTATCTCCATGCGCTCTATTGCGCCGACGTCGTGGTGCATATAGCGGCACTTTATTCCCGCATTGCCGAGGTATTCGGACAGGTCCTCCGCCATCTTCTTCGTAAGCGTTGTCACAAGGCAGCGCTGATTTTTCTCTATCCTTGCGTTTATCTCCCCGATAAGGTCGTCTATCTGCCCCTCGCTCGGACGCACCGAGATCTCCGGGTCCACAAGTCCGGTGGGGCGGATTATCTGCTCTGCAATCTGTCCGGCACGCTCCCTTTCATAGTCGCCTGGCGTTGCGGAAACGTAGACTATCTGATTTATGCGCTCATTAAATTCGTCGAATTTGAGCGGTCTGTTGTCAAATGCCGACGGCAGACGGAAGCCGTACTCCACAAGCGATTCCTTTCTCGCTCTGTCGCCTCGGTACATCGCCCTGACCTGCGGTATCGTCACATGGCTTTCGTCGATGAACATGAGAAAGTCCTTGGGGAAATAGTCAAGCAGCGTCATCGGAGCGCTGCCCGGCGCTCTGCCGGATATTATGCGGGAGTAGTTTTCTATGCCGCTGCAATAGCCCAGCTCCTGCATCATTTCAATGTCGTAGTTCGTTCTTTGGGTGATCCTCTGTGCCTCGATGAGCTTTCCCTTGGCTTCAAACGCAGCCCTTTGCTCCTCACACTCACGCCTGATTTCGTCAATTGCTCTGCTCATTTTATCCTTGCCGACAACGTAGTGGCTCGCAGGGTAAATGGCGACATGGCTGAGATGCCTTATAACGGCACCGCTGACGACGTTGATCTCGCTTATTCTGTCGATCTCGTCGCCGAAAAACTCGACTCTTATCGCCGTGTCGTGGGAGTAAGCCGGGAAAATATCGACCGTATCGCCTCGTACCCTAAAGGTGTTGCGCTCAAAGGCAATGTCGTTTCTTTCGTATCTGATCTCGATGAGCTTGCGCAGAAGCTCGTCGAAGTTGCGCTCCTGTCCCGGCCTGAGCGAGATGACCATTGCGGCGTAGTCAATGGGGTCGCCCAAGCCGTATATGCAGGAGACCGAGGACACGACAATGACATCCCGTCTTTCAAAAAGGCTGGACGTTGCGCTGTGCCGCAGACGCTCGATCTCGTCGTTTATGGAGCTGTCCTTCTCGATAAAGGTGTCCGTATGCGGGATATACGCCTCCGGCTGATAATAGTCGTAATAGGAGACAAAATACTCGACGGCATTTTCCGGGAAATACTCACGGAACTCGGCGCAAAGCTGTGCTGCAAGGGTCTTATTGTGAGCCAAAACGAGGGTCGGGCGGTTTACTTTCTCTATAACACTTGCCATGGTAAAGGTCTTACCGGAGCCGGTAACGCCGAGCAGCACCTGCTCGTCGATGCCGTTTTCGATGCCGTTTACAAGCTTATCTATAGCCTCCGGCTGATCTCCCATCGCTTTATAGGGTGAAACCAGTTTAAATGAGTCCATCGGGTCCTCCATGGGTAAACATTAAATCATTATATTTTATCATTCAAAGCCGTAAAATACAAGGTTTTATTGCTTTTCTGCGGCCTATGCAAAAGGCCGGAGAGTCAAAAATGACTCTCCGGCTTTTTAGTTTTGCCGATTTATGCAATTCAGGCAATGCCCTGCTCAAATCTTGCGATCATGCAGGCAAACTGCGCACGGCTTGCGTTGCCCTGAGGGTTAAGTTTGCCGTCGGTCGTGCCGTTGATTATGCCGTTTTCGACCGCCCACAGCATGGCTTCCCGTGCAAATGCGCTGACGCTCGCCTCGTCGCTGAAGCTCTTGACGTATCCGTCGCCCACGCTTATTGTGCCGTTGTAGATTATCTCGTCGGCGTATCTGTAGAGGAACGCCGCAAGCTGCTCTCTCGTCACCTGCTGGTCGGCACGGAAGCATCCGTCGTTAAAGCCCTTGGCGATGCCGTTGTTGTATGCCCAAATTATTGCGTCCTCGCACCATGCACCGCTGACGTCCTTAAGATCGCAGTTCATGCCTTCGACCGAGGGGCAGCCCTCAAGTCTGTAAAGCACGGTGACGACCTGACCTCTGTTGACAACACCGTTCGGGCTGAAGCTCGTGAGCTTCGTACCGTTCATTATGCCGTTGTCGTAGGTGTACTTCACTTCGTTGTAGCACCATGCGTCACGCTGCAGATCATCAAAGGGCATTGCGCTCTTGATCTGCTTGTTGAGCATATAATCCGAAGGGATGCTGAGCATCCACGACATACCCAGCTCACCGTAATGTGCGGACATAATGCCAACGATATTGTAGAGCAGAGTTGCTATCTCGTTCGGGTGCTTCACTGCAAGCGGCAAAGCAAACTTTACGACCTGCACCGCAATTTCCTTTGCTTCCGCAGCGGTGACGTCGTTGATGCCCGCATCTCTGAGCGAGTCAAGGATTATGTTGGCAACAAGCTCCACGGAGGAACCCTCGTTACCGGTAACAAGGTTAAATATAAGCTCTTTGAAATTGTCCTTTGCGTTGTCTGCAAGGTTCTTTTTAACGGTCTCCCACTGATCGGGGTAGGTGCCGATAAGGGGCAGAATAAGCTCCTGGAGTCCGCCCTGCATTGCGTACACGTCCTCACGGGTGCCAAGCTCGGCAAACAGCACGTCAACGAGCTTGTCGAGGAACTGACCCTGCGTCATCTTGTCGCCCTTTATAGAGGAAATGATCTTGTCGATGGTCGCACCGGGGGTAACGGTAACGTACTTGAAATTGTCGATGCGGTACTCTCCTGCGTTTTCAAAGGTGCCGAAAACCTCAAGCATGTTTGCCTTGAGTTCATCATAGTTTGCGTCGAAATCGGCGGTGGGCATCACATGATCGACGCCGTATCTGCCGAAGTTCATGCTTGCGGGAGCGACTCTTACGACGAGGTCGTTGTAGTTTACGATGTTGTGGATGTTGTTATAGACGTTGCTGCCGATCTTTGCGGTGTCTGCGCCCATGGGAGCCTCAAAGGTGTAGATGTACACGTCATTGAGGCTGAGGCTTACGTTGCTGCCGAGCTTCTCGCCGCCGACGATCATATCGTCGATAGCGCCGCCGAGCATATTGGCGCCCGCTGCACCTCTGCTGTAGCCGGTACACCAGATCTTGATCTTACCGTTTATCTCGGTGTGCTTTGCAAGGTATTCCTTCAGAAACGCAAGTGCGGTGTCACGGCAAATGGCAAAGCCCGTATGGTCGCCGCTTGCTCCGACGTTGAGGTCGCCTGCCCACTCCGCATAGTAACCGCAGCCGCGAAGTCCGATGGCGATGATCGTGTACTTTTCTCCGTCAACCACGATCTCCTTGTTGGCGATGCCTACGCCGAAGGTGTCCCTTCCGGGTCTCGTGACGAAGTCCTTGTTTGCTTCAAAATCCTCAAAGCCTATCTGGTCAAAGAAATTCTTGAGGTTTGCCGGACCTTCCGTGTAGCGTTCGGGATCTGCTACGTTGCCCGCTGCAAGGCACATCGCCATTGTCACGGTGGCGAGGTCCTGCCTGTAATTGTACGCCGTGTCGGTGAAATATGCGTCGCTGTAGGTGAAGGGACAGGGATGATCCGTCTCCGAGTCGTCATGTCCCGCATTGAACATTATCGTACCGGTCACGGTCTCATACCCGGTATCCTCCGCAAGCGCCGCAAAGGGTACGAGTGCAAGAACCATGGTCAGCACGAGAACAATGCTGAGAAGCTTCTTCATTTTTCCATCCTCCAAATTTATGTAAAATTATTGCTTTGCAAATTTTACTTCCGCAACCGAGAGCATCAGAACGATCAGCGCTCCCTCCGGGAATGGGCAGAATATGCCCGGATTGGTAAATGACATGAGCAGTATTGCAAGATAGGAGATCGCAAATATCAGGGTCTCGTTTTTTCTGTTCTCCCAAAACATCTTCACCCTTGCGCAGAAATTCCAAAGATACGCCGCAATGCCGACGACACCCAGGGATGCCATGACTTGTATGACTATGTTGTGGAAATATACGATACTGCCGGGGACGTAGGCTTTGAATATCTCAAAGTGCGCAAGATTACCCACGCCTATGCCGAATATCGGGTAGGCAAGGAAATCCGAAATGCCGAATTTGATGAATTTGATCCTCGTTGCGTCGCCCTCGTTAAAGAATCCGTTTGCCATTCTCGCCGCATAAAGCTCTGGGAGGACCTTTACTGCGGCATAAACGACGGGGATCGCCGCAATGATAAGCAGAACATTGTACAGCCGTCTGCTCTTCTTATTTGTAATATACACAAAAGCGACGGATAAGGCAAGTGCCAGCGTTCCGAAAAGCAGTCCGCTTCTCGACCCCGTGAGCAGCATTCCGACGTACATGAACAGCATCGAAATTATGTTGAGGTTATTGCGTTTTATATATATGCAGCTCATGGGTATCGCCATCATAAGAACACTCGAAACGTAGTTCCTCGGCTTAAAGAACAGGAAGGTTCCCTTGCGCAGGAACTCCTCCGCATTGTCGATGTAAAACTCAAAGACCAGAAATGCGGCAAGCAGTCCGGCGGCAAACACCGCTCTCGCAAGTCTCTCTACCCTGTCGTAGCTTCGCTTATATGCCTTGAGCCTCGATATGGTGAGGCAGTACACAAACAGCATGAAAAAGCCCGACCCGACGGTAAAGTACAGCGCCGACGGGCTGAAATACTGCTTTGCGGGGATGCAGAACAGACCGCCGAGCGAAAGTGCGACCGACACCGCAAGCTGCGGGTAGAAGAATCTGCCCTTCACGAACGGCGTTCTGTAATACACGAGATTGAATATAAGTGCCGCCGTAAACGGCACTATCGCATACCACATATAATCGGTCAGCACAGAATAGTCCCTGTAAAACTCAATGGAGCTGAGGAATATGCAGAATATCGGGCAGACGAGCGACATCATATCGTCGCAAAACACAAGCATGACTATGGCAAGCGCCGCAAGCACAAACATTCCTATCAGGTCAATGTCAAAAACCGCACTTATACATGAAACCGCCAAAACAGACGGCATATACCATTTGGAATTCCAGTAGCTGCGTGTCGCTTTGCACGCAGCGTCCCATGTTTTTTTCAATATTTGCACCTGCCTTGTGTCACGAGTTTTCAAACAGCTCGACAAGATTTGAATATAGATCCTTCGGTTTTACCGGCTTGATGATGTAATCGTCAAAATCATTCATGCTGCCGTTTTTGAGCTCTCTTATAAATGCATCGGCAGTCATTGCAATGATCGGCACGGAGAGTGCGTATCTGCGCTTTATCGCCCTTATGGACGCCGCCGCTTCAAAGCCGTCCATGACCGGCATCTGAATATCCATCAGTATGCAGTCGTAGTAAAAGTCCTTGTGCGAGGTGAACATATCGAGCGCCGCTTTGCCGTTTTCGGCGCAGTCCACCAAAACGCCCTGCTTTTCAAGGAGCCGACCAGTTATAACGGTGTTTATCATAACGTCGTCCACGACGAGTATGCGTTTGCCGCAAAGCACGGAGCAGTCGGGGGTACCGTTTTCAGTGTCATCATCCTTCTTGAGCGGAGCAGAGAGCGCATATGGAATGTCGATATAGAAGCTCGTTCCCTCACCCTGAACGCTTTCGACGCTTATACTGCCGCCCTGGAGATCAACCATGCTCTTGCATATAGCCATGCCGAGGCCGCTGCCGGACGCTTTCGTCCCGTTTTCGGCAGTCTCCTGCGTGTACGGTTCAAATATGTGCTTCTTAAATTCGGGACTCATTCCGATGCCGGTGTCCTTCACCTCAAAGTGCATCACGACAGACTTGTCGGACGCGGTCTTTTGCGCTGCCGTGAGCGACACCTTGCCGCCGGACGGCGTAAATTTAAATGCGTTAGACAGGAGATTGTTAAGTATTTTTTGCAGAGAAAGCTCGTCGCCAAGCAGGTTCTCGTAACGCACCTTCGAAGCGTCAAACTCAAACTCGATTTGCTTTGCGCTCATCTGTGCGCCGTATATTGCATACACCTCATCGAGAATATGTCTGATATTAAAGGGCTTTGCCTGAATCTCGAATTTGTTGCTCTCGATTTTGCTCATGTCCATGATATTGTTCAGCAGGCTGAGCAAATACTGAGACGACTGGTCGATCTGATTTAGGTACTCCAAAAGCTCCTTGCTGTTATTCTTCCCTACCTGCTCTCTCGCAAGGTACGTCAGACCCGCAATAGAGTTCATCGGTGTTCTGATCTCGTGCGACATATGCGAGAGAAATTCACTCTTTGCATTGCTCGACTTCTTGGCAAGCTCGACTGAATTACTGAGCAGCTCACGGGACTCAATGTCGGCCGTAATGTCGTTCACAACGCAGACATAGTGCGAGACACGTCCGTCGGATATTATGGGTGAGAATGCACAGCGTATGGTTATTTCACGGCAGTCCTTGCTGATGATGAAGGGCGTGTCGCAGTAATACCCGTTTTCGGGTGCCGAGCGCATGGAGTTATATATCTCCTCCGCACGCTCCTTGCCGAGGCAGTCGGAGAGCGACTGCAGCGCTGTGCGCTTTGCAAAGTATTCGGTCGGCAGACCCAGCACCCTGCTCGTGTTTGCGCTTATAAAGCAGAAGTTAGGCTCGCCCTTTTTCTTGATAAATATTACATACGGTATAAATTCCGTCATGCTGCTGAACAGATGTTCACGCTCTGCGACCTGTTTATACAGCGCCGCATTCTTTATTGCGATAGACGCAATGGAGCTGACAGTGTTTATAAACGAGAAGTCGGCACAGGTGTATGCCGCATTGCGCTCCTTATCCGAAAGCAGCAGAAGTCCGACGACCTCGTCGCCGTCCTTAATGGCGCAAATGCTTGATATGTCGTACTTTTGGAACAGTTCCTTTTCCTTGCTCCACATTGACTTGTAGAGCGGGTTCGAGGCAAATTCGTTCAAAACGAGCTGATTCGGTCCCTGCTGAAAATACTTGACGCAGGGGTGATCTGCAGCTATGGAAAAGCTTGCAGGCTTGAGCGGCATTGCGCTGCACGCCGGAACGAAGCGATCCTTTTCCCTGATGCATATATACATTTGGTTAACTGCAACCTCAGAACGGATGACCTTAACGGTCTCCCTGAGAATACTGTCAATATCAAGCGTTTTTGACACAATATCGCTGTATCGCTTTATGCGGTTTTCCTGCTGCTCCTTCTCCGAAAAGACAGTGGTGAGCAGCTTTTTAAACAGCAGGATGCAGACAAACAGCGCTGCCGTCATAAGCACAAAGCTTTCTATCTTCGGGTCGGCTATGTTGCCGCCGTACTTTTCGAGCTGATTGCACACGGTAGGAAACAGAAATGCGCCGCCTGTAATAAATACGATTGCAGAGAAGATCATCAGCACCGTGCTTGACACCATGAGCGAGGTGTTGAACATCCTGCGCTTATACAGGGAGGTGCACATCAGCAGTGAAAAAATGATGCCTGCAAGGGTGTCGAACGGGAAGGTGTTTCCGGGAAGCACCTGCACTACGTTGCCGAGCGCAAGCAGCATGAGTCCGAGAATAAGTTCTTTTATACCCGGTGCCTGCCTCCCCTTTTCGGTGAGTATCTGACGCAGGAGCGGGACTATGGAGGCGATAATGGCAAGGCAGAACACGACCGGGATCGCAACAGCCCAATCCATGTTGTATGTAAAGACCTTGCCGCCGTTGGCGGAATAGCTTATATCCGGCGGCGGGAGTATGAAGCCTGTAGCCGATACGACGAGCAATGCAGCGGTGGCGAGAAACCACACTGTTCGCATCGTGGAATACTTTGCGTTTGCAAACTGATAGATATAGTTGTACACCAAAAACGGCGTTGCAAACAGTGCAAGCAGCGAAGCGTAGTACCAGAACTCATAGCCCGGCAGTGCCTCAAGACGCATAAACAGAGAGCTTCCCGCCCATATCGCCATGTCTCCCAACAGAGCGATCCATGCGTTCATCTCCTTGCTTCTTTCGGCCGCACAAAATGCCGCAAACATAAGAGAAAAGCAGATAACGGCAAAAATATTTACATATATATACGATATTCCCATTAACGCTCCTCCGATCCGAGTTTTTCTGCGTACATGAGCAGGCTGTTCATAAAATAGTCGTCGGTATTTATGCGCCGCAGCTTCATGCTGCGTTCGCTTTCAAAGCCGGCAATGCTCCCGTACGGCAGCACGGTAAGCTGAAGCGGTTCGATATTCAGAAGCTTCTTGAGATCCTCATAGTCGCTGTCGAAGTATCTGAAATATACCGCCAAATGCTCGCTTAAAACCTTCTTTGTAACCACGTCGCTCCGCTGAGACTCCGGCGTAATTTCGAGGTACATATGCAAAAACGGCGTATTGTTTTCGTCAAACTCCTTGCGTGCGATAAAGTCGCCGATGCCGAGCTTTGAAAGGCGTATGACCTCGGAGATCGACTTTTGCGTGATCCTTGTAAAGCCCGCAATGTCAATGACGGTCGGGATCCTGTCAACGTATGTAAACCTCGGCAGACTGCCTCCTACGCTCTCCTCAAGGCAGCGGTAAACGTCGCCTATCCGATAGCGCATGAATGCGCCGCCGTGCAGGACGCTTATGACAATCTCGTATTTTGCACCGACCTTGACCTCGTTTATAAGGCAGGTTTCGGGAACGTAGCTTTCGTCGTCAAGGCTTTTAAGCATCTCCGCTTCGGGTATGAACTCGTAAAAGCAGGAGTCGGGGAACAGAACCATGCCCCGCTGCTCCCATGTGTCGCAGCCGACGCAGGTTGATTCCGTTCCTGCGATAAGCTCCACGGGCGTAACGCCCCAAGCCTTTGAAAGTCTGTCCTTATAGCACTTTCCGTCCGTCCCTGTGCAGCCGAAGCCCGTGATGGTAAACAGGTCAGCCGGGCGAATGCTTCGTCCCTCACGACGGCAGCGGCGTTTCGCCTTCAGGTACTTCACCGCCATTGCGGGCGAGACCTTCGTTTTCCCTCCCCCACCGCCGGAGATCTGTTTTGCGAAGCTTTCGGTTATGTAATTTGCGACGCTGCCCATGGCGAAAAAGTAATCAATTCCGCCCTTAAACGCCATTTTAAAGCCCTTTTTCATGCGTTCACTGAAGCTTAGATCCGCATATTCGTCGCTGTCCGGCAGCCACTCAAAGCGCATCTCCTCGTTCAGCAGCGACGGCACAAGCCCCGTTTCGTAAGGCAGCGGCGCTCCCCCGTACAGGAAACGGTATCCCGGTCGGAGGTCAAAGTCGCCCTTCTTCTTGCCGGAAACGAGCATCGCCATGGCGATGAGATTGTGCTTGTAGGAGTCCAGCATACTCCTTGTGTAGGGCGCAATTTTTATCGGGCGAAGTCCGCCCTCCCACGTCGTCTCTATCCATATCATCGGAACGTCGGGCAGAAGCTCCGGGTCCCTTTTGAACAGTATGTCCGCATAGTCCTCGTACTTCGTCAGCGGAAGTGTCCGCCTGAACTCCTCAAGGGTGTGCGGCGTCTCGCCTTTAAGAAGGCTCTTTCCGAGGGGACTTTTGCTCCAAAGCTCGATCTGCTCCTCCATAAGGCGCTTTTGGATATACATATATTCAGTTATATTCAGATCAAGATAGCCGCAATATTCCTGCCACAGCTCAGCCTTGGACATACGGCCCAGTTCCTGTTGAAACGTCATACTCAATATCCGCAGTTATTTTTCAAAAAATCTCTTTATGCTCTCCGCCGTCGGTATAAGAAACGGCGTTGTTTTTTTATACTCGTCATAGCCCGAAAGGGTCTTGGGGAACACAAGCACATCCTCAAAAGCCACGAGCAAGAGGTCAAGCAGCGTAAGCACTGCCGCTGTCCGCTTCGGAAGGTCCGTTCCGAGGCAGAGCGAAGCATAGGCTCCCGCAAAGGCTATGAGTCCCGGATGGCGGCACAGCGCATACGGTCCTTTGTCGTAAACGCTCTGCTTTCCGTTTTCGCAATATGCATCCTTTCCCGAAAAGCAGCCGAACAGAACGTACATCTGCATTCCGAGAAATGCCGCAGCTACCGCACACGCCGGAACGCTTCGCAGTTTTTTGATCTGCATTAAAGTCCCCGCCGCAACGGCACCGATGCCCAGCGCATATTCTATTGCGCCTATGCTCTCCGGCAGCTTTGCACGAAGCTTCGGGAAAATGTCGCCCAGCTCCTTTGCCGCAAAGCAGGCAAAGCCTGCGGCGGGTAGAAGTTTCTCCGCCATCATGTCAGCACAGCTCTCCGATTATCGCAAGCACCTTTTCGTACTCGTCCTTTACCTTGGGAAACGCTGTTTTTGCAGGCTCAAGCTCCCCCGCTCTGAGCACCTCGGTGATCTCGGACATCACGGCAAACAGCGGGTCCATTCCGAGCATTCCGCTGCTGCCTTTAAGGGAGTGCGCAGCCGCAAACGCCGCCTTGCAGTCATCCTCTTCGAGCGCTTTCGAAAGTGCGGCAAAGCCGCCGTCGGACTTAAACATCAGCATAAGCTGCCCCAAAAGCTCGGTATCGCCTGCGGTACGCTCAAGCGCAGCGTCGTAGTCATTTCCGGCAGCCCTGAAACGCATCTCAAACCCGTTCATTACCGTCAACTCCTCTGTACTCAAAAATCTCGGACGGTCTGCCGCCCGTTTTGCAGTCGAGCGTTATCTTCACCTCGTTGAGCTGGTTGAGGTGCTTTAAGTACCTGCGCACGGTGACGGTCGAAAGTCCCATGCCTTGGCTGACCTCGGTGAGCGGCATCTTTTTGCCCGCATTCGCCTGCATATACTCACGGATGTTTTCAAGCGTTGTCGCATTTATTTTGCTCGCCTTGTAGCTGCTCTCGTCGTCGGCAGAGTCGGTGCTGTAATGGCGGTACGGACACAGCAGGGTATCCACCTTCTCCTGCGTCCACACATGTGTATCACGGGTAAGCTTCATAACGGTATCAAACTTACTGTATGCCTTTTCCAGCCTAAGCGACGTAAAGGGCTTTAGGATGTAATCACACACACCGCAGCACATCGCTTCCCTTATGACTGAATAGTCGTTGGCGGAGGTTATCATTATGACCTGCACCTTTGTATTCGTCTTTCGCAGTTCCTTCAGAAACTCCACGCCTGTCATGTTCGGCATATAGTAATCCAGAATTATCAGGTCGGCGCCGTCGGGATCGTCCGCAAGGAAATCCATAGCTTCCGCACCCCTTCTGAAGCTGCCGACAAGCTTCAGCTGCGGAAACCTTCCGAATTGCTTTTCAAGTATCGCACAGACCATAAGGTCGTCCTCGACGATTATTGCTTTATACATTGTGCAGTCACCTCAATCATAAATGAGCCGTTTTTGTTATTTTACCAACTATTAGTTAAGAATGTCAATAAGCTTGGGACAAAAAGTTTTAAAACATGCTAATTTATGCGCTTGCAAGTGCCGCTTATCCGTGGTACAATGTAAAAAAACTTCGGAGGTTTGCCATGTCACAGGAAGACATCAAACGTGAGATCAGCGCTGAGGATCAGTACAACTACAGCGACGAGCTTTTTTATACCGGTCCCGGCGATCTTTTGGATACGGCGGAGGGCAGAGCTAAGTTCTGCCGTATAAACGAGACCACCGTGTTCAGAAAAAAAGACCCCGGAACGTGGAACAACTACATCTGGGTCTTTAACAACCAGGGCGTCGGCATGACCATAAAAAAACAGAGCCGGGTCGATCCGCAGCTCATGGAATGCATCGACTACGATGCAGACGGCAACGAGATCGGCAAGGCATACGAGCCGACCTGATCGCCGCACCCATCAAAATAGACGTAAAAAATGCTTGCTCCGTGCAGTCGGAGCAAGCATTTTTCATACTCGTATTTCAGTTTTCTTCGGGTTCGGCGACGTTCTCGGTCTCCGGCTCCTCCACCGTCTCATCGGCGCTGCCGGCAAGGTTAATGAAGCTGGCACGGGAGCGGTTTATCGCCTTGAGAGCCTCGGCGACGCTTTCCTCGGTGCGGCGAAGGATCTCATCGACATACTCGTTGGCAACACGGCGCAGCTCCTTGGATTTGATCTCCGCATTGGTGACAAGCTCCACGGAATGTCTCTTTGCCTCGTTTACGATCGCCTGCTCCTCAAGCTTGGCTCTCGCACGGTCCTCCGCATTCTTGCGGATGGATTCGGCCTCACGCTTTGCATTGCCGATAAACTCGTCTCTTGCGGACACAAGACGCTTTGCCTCGGCGATTTCGACGGGGAGCGCCGCCTTGAGGTCGTTTATCACTTCAAGAGCCTTTTCTCGCTCGACGATGCACTTATCGTTTCCGAGAGGAACGCCCCACGCCTCGGACACCATGGTGTACAGGGTCTCAACAAGCTCCATTACTTCCTTATGTTCATTTTCCATTGCGATCCCTCCATATTTTGGCTTTATTCTTTACCTCGTCTATAATTTCGCAGGGGACAAAACCCGTAAGCTCGGCGCCGTAGCTCGCCATCTCACGGACCACCGACGAGCTGAGAAAGGTGTACTTCTCGCTTGCGGTCAGGAACATGGTCTCAAGATCGGGGTTTATTTTTTTGTTTATCAGATTCATCTGAAATTCGTATTCAAAATCGGATGCCGCCCTCATTCCCTTGACGATGACAGCATCATCGTACTTCTTGGCATACTCCGCAAGAAGTCCGTCAAAGGTGTCGACCTCAACGTTCGGCAGCCGCTCCACGACTCGCTTTGCCATGTCGACACGCTCGTCTATGGAAAACATCGGTGTCATCTTAGTGGAGTTGACCATTATGCATACGACGACCTTGTCGAAGATTTTCGAGGCTCTGCGTATGATGTTCAGGTGTCCCAGCGTTATCGGGTCAAAGCTTCCGGGGCATATGGCAAGACTCATTTTTTGTTCTCCTTACCGATAGTTGTGAGCTTCACTCTGCCGTAGCGGTATTCCTTGATCTTATAATACGGAGCTTCCGGCTCCGGCAGCAGCTTTTCACGAGGGCTTTCGCAGACAATTATACCACCTTCGTTCAAGATGTCAACGGAATAAATGATCCGAAGTGCCTGACTCAGCAGCTCCTCGGCATAAGGCGGGTCAAGGAAAATGAGATCAAAGCGCTCACCGCGCTTTAAAAAGCTCAGTGAGTCGTCCCGAACCACTCTGGCAGTAAGTCCGCAGGTTTTTAGGTTCGACTTAACGAGCGCTATCGCCTCTGCACTCATATCGACGAAGGTACACTCCGATGCACCTCGGCTGAGGCACTCGATGCCGAGCTGACCCGTACCCGCAAAAAGGTCAAGCACACGGCGTCCCTCAATGTCAAACTGTATGATGTTGAACACCGACTCCTTTACCATATCCGTCGTCGGTCTGATCGCATAATCCGAAGGCTCTTTAAGCTTGCGACCCTTTGATTTTCCGCTAATTACTCTCATTTCAAATCCTCACTTCCGTGATAATGCTCATACACGGCGTGTGCACAGTTTTTCGGCACCGCCTCGCACAGCTCCTCAAGGCTTGCATTCTTTATGGCTTTCAGCGTTTTGAAATGACGCAGCAGCTCGTTTCGGCGCTTGTCCCCGACGCCGGGAATGGAATTGAGCTCCGAGCCGAAAGCGCCGCTGCGTAGCGACCTCTGATACTCTATCGCATATCTGTGCGTCTCCTCCTGTATCCTTCCCACAAGAGAAAACACCGCTTGGTTTGCGTTTATCCCGATCTCCCTGCCGTCGGAGGATATGAGCGCACGGGTCCTGTGCCTGTCGTCCTTCACCATGCCGAACACCTGGATCGTGAGGCCAAGCTCACTCAAAGCGTCCTCCGCCACGGCAGCGTGACGGTCGCCGCCGTCGATGAGTAAAAGCTGCGGAAGCTCGGTAAAGCCGCTTGAGCCGTCGCAGTAGCGTTTGAATCTTCTGTACACCGCCTGATGCATACTTGCATAGTCGTCTCTCTGCTCAAGATCGCTTATCTTGAATTTGCGGTAGTCACGCTTGAGCGGCTTGCCGTCACGGTGAACGGTCATTGCCGCAACTATGCCGGTGTCGCCGAGGTTGGAAACGTCGAACGCCTCTATCCTCGTCGGGTAGTCGTTTAGGTCCAGCGCTTTTTGCAGCCACTTCAGAGCACTCGTGCGTCTCTGCTGTGCGCTTGTCGCTCTGAGCGTCTCTTCCTTTGCGTTTACGAGCGCCTTTGTAACAAGCCCCAGCCTTTCGCCCCGCTTAGGCACCTCGAGATACACTCTTTCGCCTGCGGCATCGCTGAAAAGATGCTCCAGCTCCTCCCTGTCCTCCGGTTCCATCGGAAGCAGAATGTGCTTGGGAAAGGCGCTTCTTTGCATATAGTATTGCCGCAAAAGCTGAGAGATCGCCTCCTCGTCGCTTTCAAGCGGCTCGTCTATCAGCATCGTGTCCTTTTCACGCAGAGCGCCGTTATAAAAATGCAGCACCGTAAAGCAGGTCTTTGCACCTCTGAAAAAGCCCACGGCATCCGTTTCCGAGAACGCCGGAGCAATGACGTTTTGCTTATTTGACAGGCTCTCGACGGCTCTCATGCGGTCACGAAGCTCGGCTGCAAGCTCAAAGCGAAGCTCCTCGGACGCCTGCTCCATTTCGGCTTTGAGCTTTTGCGCAAGCTCCTTTCGCTTTCCTTCGAGGATGAGACAGGCTTCACTTATAAGCGCAGCATACTCCTCCCGTCTTTCCGGCGGTCTGCACCAACCGGAACAGCTCCCCATGTGGTAGTTGAGGCACGGACGGTTCTTCCCGATATCCCTCGGAAAGCTCCTTGAGCAGCTCGGCAGCTTTAGCGTTTTGCAGACCACGTCGATTATTTCCCTGGAAACGGACCTGCCGCCGAATGGTCCGAAATACCTTGCGCCGTCGTCTTTTCTGACGTTTATAAGCTCAAATTTGGGGTACGGCTCGTCCGTACACAGGCGTATAAACGGATAGCCCTTATCGTCCTTGAGCAGGATGTTGTAGTGCGGCTTGTACTGCTTGATAAGCGAATTTTCAAGCACAAGCGACTCAAACTCCGACTCAACTACGATTACGCTGAAGTCGTTTACCTTCTCGCCCATCGCCTCGACCTTCGGAAGATGGCTGCCTCTGAAATAGCTCGTCACCCTGTTTTTGAGCTTCTTTGCCTTGCCGACGTATATGACATTGTCCTCGGCATCCTTCATAATATAGACGCCGGGGAGCATTGGCAGCTTATTCGCTTTTTGAAGCAGTCGCTCGTGCATTGCCGTACCTCATATTAGAATAAGGGCGTGTCGCAGATATGACACGCCCTTAGCTCGTTTAAGAAAATTACTCGGAAAAGTCGGATGCAATAAGATCGGAGAGAGTGCTTATGGCTTCGTTCTCATCGTTGCCGTCTGCGATAAGGTTGACGGCTGTTCCTTTGACGATGCCGAGGGAAAGAACACCAAGCAGGCTCTTAGCGTTTACACGCCTGTCTTCTTTCTCGATCCAAATGCTGCTCTTGAATTCGTTAGCCTTCTGTATAAAGAAAGTTGCAGGTCTGGCGTGAAGACCGACCTGATTGTTTATGACTACCTCTTTAGTAACCATGCTCGACACTCCTTAACCCCTTTAAAGATTATTTCTACTTTAGCAAATTATTTAAAAACCGTCAACAGATTTTGTCTATTTTGTAGATTTACACATTATTCAGAATAATATTCAACGGCTTTTACTTCAATTCGACTATTGTAACGCCGCTTTCTCCTTCGCCGTATCGACCGAGGCGGTAGCTTTTGACAAGCTTATTGCGCTTGAGCATCTGCTGTATCGCCGCTCTGAGCGCACCCGTTCCCTTGCCGTGGATGATCCTTACGGTTTTAAGCTTTCCCATAACCGCATTGTCAATATACATCTCGGCCGCATTGACCGCTTCAAGCGACTCCATGCCCCGCAGGTCGATCTCGGACGCCACCGCATGGCTGCGCAGCGCACTGCCGCCGCTGCTCACGCTCACACGCTTCTTTGCGGTCTGACCCTCCAGCACGCGGACCTCGCTCTGCTTTGCCTTCACGTTCATTATGCCTGCCTTGAGGTCAAGGCTGCCGTCGGGATTGACGGAAAGCACCTCCGCCTTAACGCCCATCGAAAGTATCTCGACAGTGTCGCCCGCCCGTGCTTCCCTTGTCGGGGTCTTGTCGCTTTCCTCCTTGCGTGCGGGTGCGGTACGCAGCTTGGATTCCGACTCGTTGAGTCTGCGGCGAAGCTCACTTCTCGCTTCGTTTACCGCCTGTGCCTCCTGCTCGTCGTTTATGCGGCGGCGCATGGCATCAAGCTCCGCAAAGGTCTCCTCCGCCGTGCGTCGTGCATCGGCAATGATAAGCTCCGCCTCACGCCGTGACTTTTCGTCCGCCTTCTCAAGGCGCACCGCAAGCTCCGCACGCAGGAAGGATGCCTTTTTCGCATTCTCCTCCGCCTCACGGAGCTTCTTCGCCGCCTCGTCTCTGTCACGCTCAAGCATGAGCCTCGTCTGCTCAAGCTTTTCGAGCATCGCCTCAAAGTTCACGTTCTCGCTGCCTACCCTGCGCCGTGCGTCCTCAATGATCTCGGAGTCCAGTCCGAGCCTTTTGGATATTGCAAAGGCGTTTGATTTTCCGGGTATGCCGAGCAAAAGTCTGTATGTCGGGCGCAGAGTTTCAACGTCAAACTCACAGGATGCGTTCTGGATCCCGCTCTCGGTGCTTGCGTACACCTTCAGCTCCGCATAATGGGTCGTTGCGGCGACGTTTGCTCCGATCTTGCGAGCGTATTCGATGATTGCGATCGCAAGCGCAGCGCCCTCTGCGGGGTCGGTGCCGGCACCAAGCTCGTCAAAGAGCAAGAGTGAATTTTCGTCGCACTCCTTTATGATATTCACTATGTTCGTCATATGTGCGGAAAAGGTTGAGAGATTCTGCTCAATGCTCTGCTCGTCGCCTATATCCGCAAGCACGCTACTGTAGACCGGCACACTGCTTCCGTCGTCTGCGGGAATGTGCAGTCCGCACTGCGCCATGAGACTTAAAAGTCCGATGGTCTTGAGACTGACCGTCTTACCGCCGGTGTTCGGTCCCGTTATGACGAGCGTATCGAAGTCCACACCAAGCTCAAGGCTTATCGGGACCGCCTTTGCCCTGTCAAGCAGCGGGTGCCTTGCACGCCTTAAAACCAAGCCCTTTTCTCTCAGCTCCGGCGCCTGGCAGTCAAGCTTATACGAAAGCTTTGCCTTAGCAAATATGAGGTCGAGCTGAGTAAGCAGATTGTAGTTGCTTGAAATATCGTCGGCATACTCTGCACAGTCGGCGGACAGCTCCGCAAGGATGCGCTCTATCTCGGTTTTCTCCTTTGCAGCAAGCTCCCGAAGCTCGTTATTCGCCTTCACGACCGCCATAGGCTCGATAAACAGCGTTGCACCCGATGCCGATATGTCATGCACAAGCCCCTGCACCGCACCCTTGCACTCCGCCTTGACGGGTACGACGAAGCGGTCGGAACGCATTGTGATTATCGGCTCCTGAAGCACCTTCGCATACGAGGGCGAGGAGATGATCTTTTGCAGCGTATCTCTGACCCTTGCTCCCGTTGCACGGATCTTTCTGCGTATGTTTGAAAGTTCAGAGGAAGCGCCGTCGGCTATCTCGTCCTCGCCGATTATCGACGATGAGATTTTCTCCTCAAGGAACTTGTTTGCACGAAGTGCGGTAAAGAGGAAGTCTATGCACGTCTTTTCGTGTCTGTCGCCCGAAACGTAAGCCCGAACGAGTCTCGAACACTGCAGGACCCTTGCAATATCGAGCAGCTCCCTCGTGTTCAGCGTTCCGCCGAGGTCGGCTCTGCTCAGCGACGGGCGCACGTCCTTTATTCCCGAAAAGGACGGGCTGCCGTTTACGACCATCATGCTCTTTGCTGCTGTCGTTTCGTCGAGTCTCCGTCTGACCTCCGCCTTCTCCGTCGAAGGCTTGAGCTGCATTGCCGCTTCCTTTGCGCCGTCGGACACCGCTTCATCCGCAAGCATCCGCAGCACGGCGGGCAATTCCAGCGTATTTAATGATTTTTCGTAAAACTCCATATCATTTCACTTTCTTCCAGTAGTCGAGCGTTGAAAACCTACGCTCAGTCTGTGCCGTCAGATACGCCTCCGTTGAACGGTACAGTTCCTTCCGTGCAGCCTCCGGCAACGCAAAAGCAAGCAGGCGCTTAGGCTCGGCGGTGAGAATGTACCGCATTGCGTCCAAGGCGGCGTCACCGACGACAAAAAAGCTCCCGCTCAGCTTTTTTCTGCATTCGGAGCAGCATATACGCCCCTCCGACGGCAGAAAATACATCTCCGGCGTTTCATGCCCGCCGCACACCGAGCAGGCGGAAAGGTCCGGCTCATAGCCCGCAAGACACATAAGACGCAGCTCAAACGCCGCCTTTATATGCTCCTCCGGGTACATTTCGTTCGAGAGCGCAAAAAGGCAGTTGAGCGCAAGCTGCAATATCTGCGGCTCCGGCGTTTCCTCTCCCGTGAGCGCCTCCGTGCATTCGGCGATGTAGCTTGCAAGCGCCAGCGCCGAAAGCGAGCCTCGGAGTCCCTTGAACTCCTCAAGGGTGCTGCCCTCGTTAACTGACCACTTTCCCCTGTTTTCAAACATGGTAAGCTCCGAAAACACGAGCGACTGCGTTGCAGCCGAAAGCTTACTGCCCTTTCGCAGCGCACCCCGTGCCTTTGCGCTGAGCTTTCCCATATCGTCTGTCAGTACGGTGATTATCCTGTCGGCTTCCTTGTATTTTACTTCTCTGAGGATGAGTCCTCTTGTCGTTTTAAACATACGTCCTCCGGCGTCATGGCGTCGGCTCCGAATCTATGTACCCCGCTCAGTCGGAGACCTGAGGTTTTTCCTCAGATCCCTTGCTGCCGTTTGCGGGTTTGCGCTCCGATGCCTTGAGCATGAGCCAACACATCGGGTCGCCCGTGTCGCGGAACATTTCCCAATAATTGATCTGCACCATAATAGCACCTCACTGTGCTTAGTATTTCACAGTGCGGGTGCGCAATATGTTGGAATCTTATTCCGTAAAGCCGAAGTTTCGGAGCTGAGCCTGTGAATCCCTCCAGTTTTCCTTGACCTTCACCCATGTCTGGAGGAAGACCTTGGTACCCATAAAGGCCTCGATGTCGGCTCTCGCAAGCTCGCCGATCTTTTTGAGCATTGCGCCCTTTTTACCGATAATTATGCCCTTATGACTGGCTTTTTCGCAATATATCGTAACATCCATGTCGATTATGCCGTCGTCACGCTCGGAAAACCTCGTGACCTCGACGGCGGTTCCGTGCGGTATCTCCTTGTCAAGGCAAAGCAGCAGCTTTTCTCTGACAAGCTCCGCACAGATCTGCTTCTCCGGCTGATCGGAGATCATGTCATCCGGGAAAAGCGGAGGTCCGTCAACGGCATACTTTGAAAGCTCCGCCAACAGCTCGTCCACTCCCTCGCCCGTCTTCGCGGAGATGGGGATTATCGCATCGAACTCATACGCTGCGGAGTAGACCGCCATGACCTCAAGCAGCTCCGCCCTCTGAACGGTGTCTATCTTATTTATGACGAGCAGCGCCGGAACGCCGGTCTCTTTAAATCTTGCTATAAGCTCCTGCTCCTGCTTGCCGATGTTGGGAAGCGGCTCAACGAGGAGCATGACCGCATCGACGTCCGCCACGGACTCACGCACCACGTTCACCATGTAGTCGCCCAGTCTCGTCCTCGGCTTGTGGAAGCCCGGAGTGTCCATAAAAACAAACTGCGTGTCACCCTTCGTGACGACTGCGCAAATGCGGTTTCTCGTTGTTTGGGGCTTGTTTGACACTATCGCTATTTTCTCGCCGACAAGCGTGTTCGTAAGCGTGGATTTACCGACGTTGGGTCTGCCGCAGACGGTTATCATAGCTGCCTTGTTTGTCATACCTCATCCTCCATTATCTCTTTCTCACGGCTTCTCATTTGCGCCTTCATTTCTCCCTCGTCCATGTGGTCGTAGCCCAAAAGGTGCAGCACCGAGTGGACGGTGAGGTAGCTTATCTCACGGTCAAAGCCGTGACCGAACTCCTCCCCCTGCGCCTGACAGCGCTCAAGGGATATCGCCATGTCGCCGAGTATATAAGCGCCGCTCTCGGGGTCGCAGGTCAAAGCGTCGGCATCGAAATGTCCCGGCTGCATCTCCCCTCCGGGGAACGAAAGAACGTCGGTAGCTCTGTCGATGCCCCGAAATTCGGCATTTATGCTGCGTATGCCCTCGTCGTCCGTGAGCATGACGCTTATTATACAGGGCTTGTCCACCTTTTCGGCATCGAGCGCCTTTTGCGCCGCCTTCCTTATGACCGACGCCGCAGTGCGGTGTCCGAGTCCCGTCTTTTCTCTTGTAAAGTATATCTCATGCTTCATTTTGCAGGCTTTCCTTTGTATCTCTTTTTCGTATTCTGTACCGGGTGCTTGTTGTCGTACTCCTCATACGCCTCGATTATCTTCTGCACGAGCCTGTGACGCACGACGTCCGCTCCCGTGAGCTTGCATATCGCAATATCCTCGATGCCGTCAAGCACCTTCATTGCGGTTTTAAGTCCGCTCACCTTGTCCGCCGGGAGGTCTATCTGCGTAATGTCGCCCGTTATGACCGCCTTGGAGCCGAAGCCTATTCGTGTCAGGAACATTTTCATCTGCTCTCCCGACGTGTTCTGCGCCTCGTCTAAGATGATGAAGCTGTCGTCAAGTGTCCGTCCTCGCATATAGGCAAGCGGTGCGACCTCGATGTTGCCCCGCTCAAGGTACTTCTGATAGGTCTCCGCTCCGAGCATATCGAAAAGCGCATCGTAGAGCGGGCGCAGGTAGGGATCGACCTTGCTCTGAAGGTCGCCCGGCAGAAAGCCTAAGCGCTCGCCCGCCTCGACCGCCGGACGTGTCAGAATGATCCTGTTTACCTCCTCCGCACGGAAGGCGGCGACCGCCGCCGCAACCGCAAGATAGGTCTTGCCGGTGCCGGCGGGTCCGACGCCGAGGGTGACGGTGTTGTTTGCTATGGCCTCGCAATAGCTTTTCTGACCCAAGGTCTTTGCCTTGACAGGCTTGCCCTTTGAGGTTATGCACACGACGTCGCCGGCAAGCTCGTCGATCTTCGACTCCTTGCCCTCGGCAACGAGCTTCAGTATATAGCGCACGTTCTGTGCGTCGATGTTCTCGCCTCTTGCGGCCAGCGTCAAAAGTCCGTTTATCGCCTTTTCCGCAAGCATGGCGCTTTCTTCCTCACCGCAGACGTGGATCTTGTTGTCACGGTCAAGCACCTTGACTCCAAGCTCGCTCTCGATTATCCGCAGGTTCTGATCAAAGGAGCCGAACACGCTTATGACGTGTTCCATTCTTTCGACCTCTATCGTCCGTTCTATCATATTAGATCTCTCCGCTTATAGCAATATTTTCAAGGCATTCCGCGCGCAGGGTGAGGTACAGCAGCTCGTCGCTTTCCGAGACGGAGCAGGTATAGCTCACTATCTCCCCGTCGCCGATCTGCGCCTGCAGCTCATCTATAAGGCGCTGCTTCATGCGCTCGGCCGCCTCGTCGCTGTCGATCCGTCGGCACTCGGTCTCCCTGCACACCGTGCTTCCTTCTATTATACCCAAAGGCAGCACGAACGCCGAACCTATCGACAGATTCTTAATCTTATTTATTTTATCACAGCTTGCGTCAAGATTTCTACTGTCTGAGTAAAAATTTATCCTGTTTTTGCCGAGCATTAGCGATATTTCCCGATGTGAACCGTCCTCTCCGGTCTTTTGGTACTCGTAAAGCGGCGTTACCGCCGTCAGCTCGTACCACGTCCTCGCCTCCGCCTGTGCCATTGCTTTCACATATCTCGGCTCCGCCGTCTCGCTGAGCATCTCGCCGCTGACCAAAAGCTCCCCCTGCGTGACCGTGTCCCCCGGTGCGACCGCAGGGCTGCCCTCAAGCACGCAAAGCTTTGTGATGACACCGGACTTTGCTGCATATATGCTCTGCGGTGCGCCCTCCGATACAAGCTCCGGCTTCTCGACACGCTCATGCACGCAAAGCTCTGCGTGGGAATTTGAAATGTTTATCCCGACCCACGACAGCTCCTCGTTTTCGAGCAGGAGCTTACTTTTTATCGTATCGGTGTCAAGTCCCACCCAAAAGGTGCCGTAGGAAAGCCCCGCTTCTTCGAGCGCACGAAGAAGCTCTGCATCCGAGAGCTTTTCGTTTCCCGTGACGCTGATGCTCCACACGAACAGCGACGAGACCGCCAAGGCGACGGTGCAGACGCACAGCCCCGCAAGCAGGGCGATACGCCGCTTTGCGCTGCGCAAAAGGCGGCGTCCTCCGCTGCTTGTGAGCATCCTCACCTCGCACCCCGCTCTTCCGTTTTGCTCCTGGACCTTCGGATAATCCGACGCATAAACCGTTGTCACGATGCAGAAATCGGTGTTCGGGCTTGTGTCCCAAAACGCTATGCCCTTCTGCGCCATGACGTTAAGCACACGCTCCGGCTCGGCTCCCCGTATCTCAACGGTCACGGTACCCCTTGCAATATCGAAAAGTTTCATTTTTCCTCCTACTCAAGCTCTACCGACAGTATTCTTCCGCTTATCAGCATATCCTTTTTGTCCATTGCGCCCAGCCGCAGTCCATCGCCTCGGATGCGGATTTTCATGTCTCGGCAGCACAGCTCTATCATGGTGTCGCCGTAGCTCAGAATGCCGCAATGGTTTTCCACAAGCACCCGTCTGCGTCCGCAAATGCTCAGCTTAGGCGTTCCGAGTGCATCGGCAGGTATCTCAAGTCTGTCTGCAAGCAGCTCGGCTTTTTTGCCTTTCCCCTGCATCCGCCCACCTCCCGTCGTATAAATCTATGATGCACGGCATAGTTTGATACATGGACAAGGATGTGATCTGATGAAAAAACTTCCCTCGCTGCTTGCTGCGGTACTTATCTTTGCGGCGCTCGTGATATATCCCTCGCAGGCGCTCACCGCTGCCGCAAACGGCATTTCGCTTTGCGGAAGGCTCATTATACCGACGCTGTTTCCCTTCTTTGTTGCGACCGTGCTGCTGTCAGAGCTGGGCTTTGCGGCGTACCTCGGAAGGCTGCTTTCGCCCGTGGCATCAAGGCTTTTCGGGGTTTCGGGCGTCGGTGCGAGTGCTTTTATCGTGGGGCTTTGCGGCGGCTACCCCTTGGGTGCTGCGTACATCGCCGACATGAGGCGTGCGGGACGTCTTGACTGCCGTGAGGCATCGGCGCTTCTGCCGTTCTGCAACAATTCGGGTCCCGCATTCATAATCGGCGGCCTCGGTGTCGGGGTGTTTTCGTCCTCCGCCGCAGGACTTCTGCTCTACGCAGTACATATCTTCTCCGCAGTCATCGGCGGGATCCTGCTCTCCGACAGAGCATATGCGTCGTCGGAGCCGCACATATCGCTTAGCAGCGCCGATTTCGGCATTGCGCTCACCTCCTCCGTCAAAAAGTCGGTCCTCTCGGTTTTGTATGTCTGCGGCTTTGTCGTCTCATTCTCCGTTTTCATTGATCTGCTCTGCGCCTTCGGTCCCTTTGATGCCCTCTCCGCCGGAGTTTCGTCGATCCTCGGCGTCGATATGCAATGGGGCAGAGCCTTTTTTACGGGCGTTTTCGAGATCGGAACGGCGGTCGGTGCGATGCAGGGACTTGCGCTTTCCCCCGAAAACCTCGCTCTTGCCGCCTTCATACTCGGTTGGGGCGGCGTTTCGGTGCATTTTCAGACCTTTGCAATGCTTGACGGCACCGATATAAAAACCGCCCGATATGTGATCGGACGGTTTCTCATTGCAGCCATCGCCGCAATAACGGCATTCGCTGCGGGTATTATTTTGTACTGAAATTCAAAACAGCAGTATTCCGACAACGGCAGATGCGGCAATGAACACCACGGGATGCAGCTTCTTTGTCGGCTTCACCCAGCGGGTCAGCACGACGAGTACCGCCGCCAAAATGAGTGCCTTAACGTCGAAGAAGCCCGCTATGCTGTCGGCATCGACGTTAAACAGGGCGATCTCCGCCACAAGCACGCCCGCTGCGGCGATAAGTCCTGCGGAAGCGGGACGTATGCCGTAAAACGCAGCCTCGACGTACTTATTCTTGCGGAAGCGTTCAAGCACCGCAATGATAAGCAGCACTATAATTATGCCCGGCGTGATGACTCCGAGCGTCGCAACGATCGAGCCGGGCATCCCGGCGGTCGTAAAGCCCGTGTACGTTGCCATATTTATGCCGATTGGTCCCGGCGTCGACTCGGAAACGGCAAGCATATCGGCTATCTGATCGTATGTGAACCAGCCCGTTCTGTCCGCCATATCGTACAGAAACGGCAATGTCGCCATTCCGCCGCCGACCGAAAACAGACCGATCTTGAAAAATTCCCACCAAAGCTTCAAAAGGATCATTTCTTCGCCCCCAGACACTTGATAAGAATTCCCGCAAGCGCCGCCGCTACGACGAACAGCACCGGTGTCACGTCGGTAAACAGGGACAGCCCAGCCACGAGTGCGAAAATGAGGAAGCACTTCCAGTCGCACACGGAGCTTTTCCAAAGCTTGATGACGGCGTTGAGGATAAGCACGCAGACGCAAACTCTTATCCCCGCAAAAGCCTTTTTGACGGCCTCGACCTCGGCAAAGTTCGTGAGCAGCGCTGCGATCGCTCCGATGATTATCAGTGCCGGACACACGGTGCCCAGTGCCGCAACTATGCCGCCGATCGTGCCTTTGCGCTTCTGACCTATGAATATAAGCGTATTTACCATTATCACACCGGGGAGACACTGACCTATCGCATAGTAGTCCAGCACCTCCGCCTCGGTGACCCATTTGCGGTTTTCGACGACCTCACGCTGGAGTATCGGGAGCATGGCATAGCCGCCCCCGAAGGTCATGATCCCGACCCGGAACGCAACCGCAAAGATTTCAAGCAGATCTTTCATTTCTTAAGATTCTCTGCAAATTCGGTGTATTTTTCGATTTTTTCTGAACATTCCGCTGCGGTTTCGCCGCTTGAAAGAATGTATACCTTGATCTTCGGCTCGGTACCGGAGGGACGGACTATGAAGTTGCAGCCGTCGTCCAGCTCAAAGTAAAGGACGTTGGAGCCTTTTATATGCGTCTCGCCGACGACGCCGAGCGCCGGGACGGTTATGCTGCCGTCGGAGTAGTCACGGATCTTCAGCACCTCGGTGCCGGAGATCTCCGTGGGCGGCTCTTTTCTGAGCTTTGCCATTATCGACTTCATCTTGTCAAGACCGTCAAGTCCGGGCATGACGAGATTGAGCGTCTTTTCGGCAAACTGACCGTACTTCTCGTACAGGCTCTCCATCGCCTGCTTGAGGTTCATGCCCTTGTCGAAATAGTATGCCGCCATTTCCGCAACCATCATAGAAGCGGTCACGGCGTCCTTATCACGCACATAGTCGCCCATCATGTAGCCGTAGCTCTCCTCGTAAGCGAAAATGTACTCGTAGCTTCCCGCCTTTTCCCATTCCGCAACACGCTCCGCCATGAACTTGAAGCCCGTGAAGGTGTCCTCAAGATGCACGCCGTTTTGCTCCGCAACGACCTTTGCCATCTCGGTCGTCACTATGCTCTTTACGGCGCCGGGGTTTCCTGGCATGGTACCTGTTCTGCGCTTTGCGTTTATGATGTAGTCGAGCAGCAGCACACCGAGCTGGTTTCCGGTTATGCCGGTATAGCCCTCGCCGTCACGCACCATGACGCCGATACGATCGGAGTCGGGGTCCGTGCCGATGATGAGGTCGCTGCCGACCTTCTTTGCAAGGTCTATCGCAAGATAGAAGCCTTCGGGATTTTCGGGATTGGGGCTTTCGACCGTGGGGAAAGCTCCGTCAATGACCATCTGCTCCGGAACGGGGAAAAGCTGAGTGATCCCAAGGCGGTGCAGCGTTTCGGGGACGAGCTTGTAGCCCGCTCCGTGGAACGGAGTGTAGACGATCTTGAAGCGGTCGGCGACCTTCTTCACGACTTCTCTGTCTATCGCCTGATTGAGTACCCGCTCAAGGTACGCCGCATCGGTGTCCTCACCTATCATTTCGATGATTCCGCTTGCAAGCGCCTCGTCGAAATCGCAGCTCTTAAAGCCGTCGAATATGTCGATTGCTTCCATCTGCGCTGCGATCGCTGCGGCGTGCTGCGGCGGAAGCTGTGCGCCGTCGGACCAATAGACCTTGTAGCCGTTGTATTCCTTGGGGTTATGGCTTGCGGTGATGTTAAGTCCGGCGGTGGTGCCGTAATATCTCACGGCAAAGCTAAGCTCCGGCGTGGGGCGCAGAGCGTCAAACAGTCTGACGTGTATACCGTTTGCAGCCATGACACAGGCGGCTTCCTTTGCAAACACGTCGCTGTTATGGCGGCAGTCGAAGCATATCGCAATGCCCTTTGCCATCGCTTCGGCTCCTGCGGAGGCGATAACGTTTGCAAACGCCTGCGTCGCATGACGGATAACGTGGACGTTCATGTGATGCAGACCGACCTTCATCGTGCCGCGCAGTCCGGCGGTGCCGAACTCAAGCGGTGCGAAAAAGCGGCTTTCGATCTCCTTTTCGTCATCTGCAATGGAATTAAGCTCCTCCCACTCGCTCTCGCTGAGTGCGGGACTGTCGAGCCATCTCTGATATTCTTCCTTATAGTTCCTCATATTCTGCTCCCCTCATGCTTAAATTGACAGCGTCCTCATACATAGATTTGGGTACATATATATCCGTTCCCGGTCCGCTGATACCGAGTATCAGCCGTCCGAAATCTCCGTCGTTGGGGTATTGTTTCAGTGCAGGGATCCCGTATGCGCCAAGCAGGTTCACAAGCATTTCGTCACTCATGTCAAGGCTCATACAATGCGTAAGAAAAACAGGCTCCTCCGGCTTGCCGTCGGCGTCCTTAGGCCAGCGCTCATACAGCTCGCCCGTTAGTTTCCTGCCCCATTCAAGCTTTACGCCGCTATCCTCCATAGAATCCTCCGTTCATTTGTGGTATCTCGATCCTTCGTTGATCTTAAAGCTGCGATATATCTGCTCTGCAAGCATGACCCGTGCAAGGTGGTGCGGAAAGGTCATCTCACTCATGCCGAGACGCATGTCCGCCCGTACCTTAATGCCGTCGCTTAATCCGAAGGAGCCGCCCACGATAAAGCACAGTGCCGCTCTTCCCGACACCGCAAGCGCTGCGATCTTCTCCGCAAGCGCCTCACTCGTGAGCTGCTTTGCGCCGACGCACATAGCTATGACGTATGAATCCTTCGGTATGTTTCGCTCGATCTCGACCGCTTCCTTGGAAAGTGCCGAGCTTATCTCCTTTTGCGACGGATCGTCGCCGAGTCTCTGTTCGGGTATCTCAACGCAGTCGAATTTGCAGTATGCGCCAAGCCTTCTGGCGTACTCCGCAAAGGCGTCTGCGTAAAATTTTTCCTTGAGCTTGCCGACGCATATCAGCCGTACTTTTAACATTGTACCCCATCTCCTATCAAAACTTCAAGTAGTTTATTGGCGGGAGCTGTATAAATTTTAACATTCCTGCCCGAAAGGGCTTCCGAAACGGCGGTTTCCGCCGCTTCGGGGGTGTTGTTTTGCTGACTTAGATGTCCGAGGATTATCTGCCTTGTACCGCTGTCGGCAAGCAGACAGGCAAGCTTTGCGCAGTCGTCGTTTGAAAGATGCCCGTGCTTTGACAGCACACGCTGCTTTAAAAACGGAGGATACGGTCCGTTTTTGAGCATGACCTTATCGTGATTTGCCTCGATGACTACGGTGTCGGCGCCTTGAAGCCCCTCCAAAAGCTCGTCGCTTATGTGCCCCGTGTCGGTGGCAAAGGCAAAGACCTCGCTGCCTTCTATCCTGTAGCCGAAGCTTGCGGAGGCATCGTGCGGGGTGGGAAACGCAGTTATCCTCACGTCTCCCACGCAAAGACCGCCGTCGGGCGGTATGTAGTCGATCGATTCGGAAAGCTCCGGCTTCACTCTTTTGAGTACCTCGCCAAGCTCAGACGGTGCGAATATTCTCATCCCAGTGCGCTTTACAAGCACGGGAAGCCCGGAAATATGATCGGAGTGCTCATGTGTAATGAGCACTCCGCATACATCCTGCGGAGCAAGCCCCAGCACGCCGAGACCTTGAACGATCCTGCGTGCGGAGATCCCCGCATCTATAAGCACATTCACTCCGCCGTCGCTGACTAAGCAGCAGTTACCCGTTGATCCGCTGGCGAAAGTTACAATACGCATATCCTTATCCTATTGAAATTACCTTTTCGTTTATTTGAGGCTCGTCGGGAAAATCGACTATCGAAATGTCCGCTCCGAGCTTGCGAAGCTTGCCGACGAAGTTCTCATAGCCTCGCTCGATGTAATGTATATCCTCTATCTCCGTGGTCCCCGATGCGCAGAGTCCGGCAATGACCATTGCCGCTCCCGCACGGAGGTCGCACGCCATGACGGGTGCGCCGGTGAGCTTTGCTCCGCCCTCGATTATGGCTATCCTGCCGTCCACCTGAATGTCGGCACCCATTTTCTTGAGCTCGTTTACATATTTAAAACGGTTGTCGTATATGCCTTCGGTTATGACGGAGGTACCCTGCGCCATGCACAGAAGCGTACCCATCTGCGGCTGCATATCCGTCGGGAAACCGGGGTACGGCAGGGTTTTGATATTCGCCTTGCGAAGCTGGCCGTTGCCCTTTACAAGAATGGAATCCTCATACTCCTGAACGATGGTTCCCGTTTCCCTGAGCTTTGCGCTGATACATTCCATATGCTTGGGGATAATATTCTTTATAAGCACCTCGCCTGCGGTAGCGGCTGCGGCGACCATGTAGGTTCCCGCTTCGATCTGGTCGGGGATGATGGAGTAGCTTCCGCCTCTGAGCTTATCGACGCCGTTTATCTTCACCGTATCCGTGCCGGCGCCTCTGATGTCTGCGCCCATGGAGTTGAGGAAGTTTGCAAGATCGACTATGTGCGGCTCTCTTGCTGCATTTTCGATTATGGTGCGTCCGGATGCGGTCGTTGCTGCAAGAATGATATTCATCGTTGCGCCGACGGACACCTTGTCGAGATATATCTTCGCACCGTGCAGTCCGCCTTCGGGAGCGTCGGCAAACACAAAGCCGCTCTTTACCTCAATATCCGCACCGAGAGCCATCATGCCCTTTATGTGCTGGTCTATCGGACGAACGCCGAAGTTGCAGCCGCCGGGCATCGTTGTCTTTGCGTGACCGAAGCGGCTGAGCATTGCGCCGATGAGATAATACGAAGCCCTGATCTTGCGCATCAGGTCAAAGGGTGCGTCGCAGAATTTGACATTGCGGCTGTCGATCTCTATCGTGGAGCGGTTTATGAGGCGAACCTTCGCTCCGAGCTGAGAGAGGATCTTGAGGAGCATATCGGTATCGCTGATCTCCGGTATATTTTCGATGCGGCAAATGCCGTCCACCATCAGAGCGGCGGGGATTATTGCAACTGCGGCATTTTTGGCTCCGCTTATTTCGACTTCGCCCTGAAGCGGCTTCCCGCCGTTAATAACGTACTTTTCCATATGTTACACCTTTCGTAGGCATCCTTTCGGACACCGGCTTTGTATTATAGCATAGGGGTTCGGTAATAGCAAGGTAAAATTGTAAATAATTCGTAACTTTTATACAAGATTTAGTATCTGTCTTGCTTTGAGGACGGCAATTATAGTTTTTCCGTCGTCGATCTCACCATTCATGGCAAGCTCTGTAAGCTCGTCGATGTGGTGCTTCTCGACGCTTAAAAACTCTCCCTCGTCGGGATGGCTGCTTCCGGCATGAAGTCCCGTCGCAAGGTAGATGTGCAGGACCTCGGTGGTTATGCCGGGTGAAGTGCAGCACCTGCCGAGGTATTGAAGCTTGTCGGCGGTAAAGCCGGTCTCCTCGCTCAGCTCTCTGATTGCGCACTCGGTCGGGTCCTCCCCGGGTTCGAGCTTTCCGGCGGGCGCTTCAAGCATCAGCTTCTGAAGCGGGTAGCGGAACTGACGAACGCAGTAGCAGTAGCCCTCGTCGTCCACGGGCAGGACCGTAACGCCCCCTGGGTGACGAACCACTTCCCTGCGTACGACGCTGCCGTCGCAAAGCTGCGCCCTGTCCATAACGACGTCCACTATAACGCCTTTATATTTAAGCTCTCCGTCGAGCCGTTTCTCGGTAAGATCCATTTCAAGCCTCAAAATAACGAAATTGCTTTACATAAAAACTTTACATAACGCTTGTTTAGTATATCACCTCATTTACGATTTTTCCATAATTTTTGTATAGAAAATTTAAAAAATTTTTGATAAAATTCGATTTGTAATTTAAATCTCGCGGTTTCTTAACCGCTTTGACGCCAATATGATTTTAAATTGTAATGTATACAAATAAAGGGAGGCAACCGATTTTGACTGACACGGTTTCGGATAACGCCGTTGCGCTTATCCTTGCAAGCTCGGCACCCGATGCCGACGCCCTCAAGGGCAGGATACGAGAGGCTCTTTTGAGTGAGGGGCTGCCCTCGTGGAACGGCATTGACGCTGACATTTTTACATACAACGGGCGCACGCTCGTGCTGGCAAGACCCGCTCCTCCCCTTCTAAGCCGACCGACGCTCTCGCACGCAAGGCTCAAGAGAGCAAAATAAAGCATCCGAAGCAAAACTTCGGATGCTTTATTTTATATAAGGTTTCAGCTTATTTTTTCGACGGTGTAGCCTCTCTGAGTGAGCAGGTCGATTATGCCGCCGTCACCGACGACGTGCGCAAGACCCACGATGTAAAATCCCGTGCCGCCGCCTGCGAGATATTCCTCCGCCTTATCCGCCATGCCGATATTGCGGTCACTTATCATCGCCTTGTTGTACTCCTCAAGAAGCTCGGCGGGGAGATCAGTGTCGCTGTCGTTCTCGGCGGTCAGCGCCTTTATGAGCGCCTTTTCATTTCCCTTGAGCCAAAGCTCATAAAGCTCCAAGCTGCTTTCGGCCGCATCCTCACTGCAATCGGATGCCAGCATCGCATCCATCAGCTCGTCGGAAAAGCCGATGAGCATATTGAACTGGAACTCAACCGACTCGATCTCCCTTATCTCAAGCCCGCTCTTGTGCGCCTTTTTGAGGAACATGAGGTCGATGCCGGAATCGGAGTCCAGTCCCGCCTTCTCTGCGCTCAGCGTCTCAAGCGCCGACACCCACATTGCGGGCTTCATGTAGTCATACACATAGCTGTACAAACCGTTTTCTTCGAGGATCGCCTTCGCCGCCTCATAGGTCTCGGCGGAAATGTGGTCGCTTATCTTGCTCCCGTCGCTGTACACCACAAGCTCCGCAAGCTCCCTCTGTGCCGCCATGTCGCTATTAAATGCGAAGGTATCGCACTCCACGCACAGGTAGTCCGACTCGTCATATGCGTCGGTCACATAGTCGGGCATATCCTTTGCCCTGTCGTCTGCAACGTGTATCGAGCCGAGGATGTACAGAACTCCGCCCTTTCCGTCGGTGACCTTGTACATCAGCGGCGTACATTCCGCTTCCTCCGGCTCCTCGCTCGGTGACGGCGTAGGCGCTTCGGTCTTTTCCGGCTTCTTATCTCCCGCACCCGTGCAGGCACACAGCGAAAACAGCATGAGCAGGCAAAGTAAAAACGCTAAAAATCTTTTCATTTTCTCCTCCCAAGATCACTCACAAGATCACTCGTGACTTATGTTGTACAGTTCCTGAATGTCCTCAGGAAGCTTGTCGGGCAGCAGCTCCTTTATACCGTCCTCGCTGCCGTCCTTTTAACTGATTGGTCGATTAGTTATAACACGGGCATATGGAAAACACAAGATGTATTTCGTCCCAGAAAGTAATTTTTATTCAAAATCGTCCGATCCAAATTCCGTCGGCTGTATGGCTTCCCGCACTCTTTTTTCTATAAAGAAAGGCCAGGCCCCCTGCGCCCATTCTCCCACCGGTAAGCAAAAGCAGTGCGAAGTTCGCACAGCAAGGTGGAGATTGTCCAAGCGGATCAGGTCGATTTTTTTGTTGTTAACTCGCAAAAAGTCGGAACAAGACCTGCCCGCAGAGATACATTCTGGGACGCTGTATGAGAGAGCGCCGTGCCCGAGTAAGGAACTTTTTCCTGATTCAGAATCTCCTGTGTGAGGGCAGACAAGACTGAAACAGCATAGCCTTTGCCCTCGGCAAAGGAATTGACGCCCATTTCCCACATCCGTTCGCTGTTTGCCGTTGCACCCGCTACAGCCAGTAGCGTTTCTGCATCATCATAGATCGCGGTACCCAGAACATCTTCAATATAGTCTTCAAACAGAAAGGCTTCATCAATGCGTTCGTCGTCTTCAAGCTCTGCTATTTCAGCACTGTGCAGGAATCGTACCGGGTGTACCGGCGCGGGAACTGAGAATCTGGGTGTAAAGAACAAGTGCGCCTGATCAATCTCATAGCCAAATTCCTGTAATTTGCGATCAATGCTGATAAGCGTTCCTGCTTCAAAGCACCATTCTGCGCTGCAATGCTTCGCCAAAACGGATCTGCTCCAATCCATAAGCTCCGGTGCGGCGGCAATCACCAGCTTTCCGTGAAAGGACAGCATGGACAAAACACCCAATTCCTCACGCTTTCGTGCCCGATCATTGGGGCGCAGTTCTGTGACCATGGTTTCTTTGCTGCAAAAATCCTCAACTGTACATCCATAGTCAATCGCAAACTGTTCCGTTAGCAGATGATTGATTTTTTCCAAAGTGCTTATAGTCTTCATATCGTTTCTCCCGAAATTCCATTTTGTTTCGTTCATTTTACCATAAAGACACAGAAATAACAAACAGAAAAACCTCTCTTGCCCTGGTAGACAAAAGAGGTTTCTTTGCGTAGATATGACTTCAATTTTATGCATTGAAGTACATGTCATAAACGATATAACCATGTATGCCATCCAAAGATCCTTCATATGTCTACTGACACATCATGCACCGGGGTTCTTTCATTGGATACTATCATATTTTTGGTAGTTTAGGGGGTTCAGAGTTGGAAAGGAAAGAATGGCACATTTCAGCTGAAAACAAAATAGTTCTGGCAGCAAGGCGTTCGATTTGAATCCCCTGTTGCCAGAACCTGTTGATTTTCAAGGCTTTTTCAATAGGAAAAAATAAAGGTGCGTAACCACTTGTATCAAGGGTTACGCACCTTTGTGGTGGACCATAGGGGGATCGAACCCCTGACCTCCAGATTGCGAACCTGGCGCTCTCCCAGCTGAGCTAATGGCCCAAATCGTTTACTTGCATATTATAGCACGTTTTTTCGATTTGTAAAGAAAATATTTGTTGATTATATTTTATTTTTGAGTTATAATGCTTTTGCGGCTTTTGACAAGGCTGCACTAGTTGGGGAGCCAGCGGTGCCCTGTAACCTGCAATCCGCTACAGCAGGAATGAATTCCCAACTTAGGATTTGTCATGTGTCGTCTGACCCCGGCAAGCAGCGTTGACGAATCGGTCTCACGCAACGGGAACCCGTGAACCATGTCAGGCGGGGAACCGAGCAGCATTAAGCGGTGCTTTTCGTGTGCCGTGAGGGTGCCGGTTCTGAGCCGGCTACCGGTGGGGCGGGCATATGGCATTATTCGAGGTTGGGTGTGCAGTCTTGTCAAAGGCCGCATTACTATACTCAGGTGACTAAAATGTATCAGGCTTTATACCGCAAGTGGCGTCCCAAGACCTTTGACGAGGTCGTGGGACAGCAGCACATTACGGATACGCTGAAAAATCAGATAATAAGCGGCAGACTCTCCCATGCGTACCTTTTCATCGGCACAAGAGGGACGGGCAAGACAACCTGCGCAAGAATTCTTGCCAAGGCGCTCAACTGCCAGTCTCCCGTTAACGGCAACCCCTGCTGTAAGTGTCCCGCCTGCCTCGGCATCGACGACGGCAGCGTGCTTGACGTTGTGGAGATCGACGCCGCCTCAAACAACGGCGTTGACAACGTGCGTCAGCTTCGGGACGAGGCGGTGTTTTCTCCCGTTTCGGTCAAAAAGCGTGTGTACATCATTGACGAGGTACACATGCTCTCCCCTCCCGCCTTCAACGCACTTCTCAAAATACTTGAGGAGCCGCCGGAGCATCTGACCTTTATTCTTGCGACGACGGAGCTTAACAAGGTCCCGGCGACCATTCTCTCCCGCTGCCAGCGCCACAGCTTTAAGCGGCTCGATGCCTCCGTTATCGCAAAGCACCTTCTTTACATCGCCTCGCAGGAGCATTTCGAGCTTGAGGAAAACGCCGCTGCGCTCATTGCGGGACTTTCCGAGGGCGGTATGCGTGATGCGCTTTCGCTGCTTGACCAGTGTTCGGGTCACGAACGGATCGACACCGACACGGTGTACTCCGTCATGGGGCTTACGGGCAACCGCCGCACTGCGCTGCTTATGGACCACACCATACGGCGTGACACCGATTCGGCGCTCGCCCTCTTCTCCGAGCTTTGGAAAGACGGGAAGGACCCCGTCACGGCGCTTACGGAGCTTAACACCCTTCAGCGTGACTGTCTTATGATAAGCGTTGCGCCCAAGACGGGACTTGACCTTGTTTCCGGCGCTTACAGTCCTGAGCTTTTGCGCTCGCTTGCGGGGAAGCTCACCAAGGCGGAGCTTATTTCGAGGATTGACACCGTCGCTTCCTACATTATTAAAATTAAAGACTCGAAAAGTCCGAGGCTCATTGCGGAGCTGTGCATCATTTCTCTGTGCGACCCCGCCCTCGTTGAGGATGTTGCGGCGCTGCGTGCCCGCATTGCACGGCTTGAAGCTTCCTTGACGAAGCGTCCCGTTTTTGACATCCCCGACGATTATGACGAGCCCGCTCCCCGCCGCTTTGAGTCCGAGAAAGCGGACGATGAGCCGGAGGATGACCTCGATCTTTCGCAGTTTGACGAGTATCAGCCGGAGGACGATCTTCTCGACAGGCCTGTCGGTGCTCTCAACCCCGATGCTCCCGAAAATGCCGACGAGCTTCCGCAGGACAGCGCTTCCCTTTGGAAGCTCATCCTCGAAAGCGCAGAGGCAAGTCTCCCGGTTGGGCTTATCCCCATACTTGCAGACCCGGCAAAAACCCTGTGCTGCATTGACGCTTCCTCGATGAAGCTGTTCGTCGAACCGGGGCTGTTTTTCAACATGATAAAGAGTCAGGACGTTATTTTGCGGCTGCGCTCCGCCGCATTGCAGGTGACGGGACGTAGTCTTGCGGTCACCGTCGAAGAAGCGGAAGCCGCTCCCTCCTCAGAGAAAAAGCCGACGAGGGACATAAACGAACTGAAAAACTTTAAGGAAACACGTTTTATCTGAAACTAATTTACAGGAGGACATAAACATGGCAAAAGGCGGTTTTCGCGGGGGTATGCCCGGCGGCAACATGATGAAGCAGGCTCAGAAGATGCAGGAAGAGATCAGAAAGATGCAGGAAGAGCTTGAGAGCAAAGAGTTTACGGCTTCTGCCGGCGGCGGTGCCGTCAAGGCTACCATGATAGGCACAAGATCCCTCAAGAGCATTGAGATAAGCCCCGAAGCCGTGGATCCCGACGATCTTGAAATGCTTCAGGATATGATCGTTGCTGCCGTCAACGAGGCGATCGCCATGAGCGAGGACGCTACCAACAAGGCGATGAGCCGTATCACCCCGATGGGCTTCCCCTTCTGATCAAGTTGCCCCCCAAGGCTCTGCCTTGGGGGGATTATTACGGAGTTAACATGGCAAATATAAGTAATATCAAAAAACCGCTTCTCGAAAGCTTTATATGTGTATTCGTTCTCATGCTTGTGACGCATTGGATCATGGCATTTCACGAATACTTTCTGCACGATGCGCTCTATGCGGTAAACACTCTCGCCGACAACAGCTTCCAGATAGGTCTCGGAAGATATCTTCAGCCCGTTTATCGCTTCATCCGAGGAAACGATACGATCCCTTGGCTCATCACGCTCCTCGCCTCCGTGTTTCTGTCGCTATCAGTTTACATAATATCTAAGCTGCTTGATTTCAAAAAGCGTATCTCTCTTATACTCATAAGCGGAATATTTGCAACGAACACCACGATGTCGCTCTCTTATTCTTCCTACATTCCGTGGGTCGATATTTATATGCTGTCAATGCTTTTTGCGGTCATCGCCGTGTATTTTTGTCTAAAGTACCGCTTCGGATTTGTTTTCGGCAGCGTATTTATATGTCTGTCGCTTGCGCTGTACCAGAGCTACATCTCAGTTGCCGTGGGGCTTTTCATGCTGCTGTGTATAAAGCGGCTCATTGACGGCAAGCGCTGCGGTGATGTTGTAAGGTTCGGGCTTAAGGGCATTGCGACAGTCCTTCTCGGCGGTGCGCTGTATTGGGGTTCTTACAAGCTGATTTTGGCACTCAGCGGAGTTGCCGAAAGCAATGCCTACAACAGTCTCAGTCATCTTTCGAGCTTCTCCGAGGTAGGAGTCTTTCTTCAGCTCAGATACGCATATACAGCTTTTGTTCATGAGCTTTGGGGCATAATCGGCGGTGCGGAAATACTTTTTCCGCTGCTGCTTGCGATCATTTCGGTATGCTCTATCTGCCTGCTCGTATCCTTGATTATGAAGCGCAAGCTGCAAAAGGCGTCCGTTTTGCTTATCGCAGTTCTCATTCTGCTCTTTCCCTTGGGCGCAAACTGTATCAGATTCGTCTCCGCCTCTGTTTATCACGAGCTGATGGCGTTTGGCTGCTTTACCGTGTATCTTCTGCCGATCATGCTTACGGAGGAAGAGCCCGAGTGGGGGCATCGCTGCATTATTTCCGGAGCGATTGCCGCAATCATCCTCTGCAACATTGTGTTTGCATACAGGCTCTACCGCCAGCGTGAGTACACCTACAGCGAAACTGCCAGAGTGATGGACGAGCTTGTCGATTACATTGAATCTCAGCCCGGCTTTGTACACGGTGAAACAAAGATTGTCTTTCTCGGAGGGCTTGCAAACGAACATCCTGACCCGCAATATGACGGGATTGCAAACTCCACACTGTACAACAACAATACCCTCGGCGTAACATACTACGCAACGTATTACAGCTATCTTGAAAACATTATGCACTACGACTACGCCTATATATCAAATGACGATGCAAAAGCGCTTCGCACCTTGCCTGAGGTCTCCGCAATGCCGTCGTACCCCGCCGACGGCTGCTGTCTTATCATCAGCGATGCGATCATCGTAAAGCTTTCGCAATAGTGAACATGAAAAAAACCCGCTTTGAAGCGGGTTTTTTCTTATTGTCAAGACCTTTTCAGCGACTGTTTAAAGATCACGGCATACGCCGCCATTGCAAGGCACTCGGCCCCGAGCGGGTACAGCACCTCGGTGCAGTGATATTTACGCACAAAGAAGTAGCCCGTCACGACTAAAAGCACGGCTACCGCACCTATGACCGCCGGAAGCTGCCTGCTCTTGTAGCGCTTGTCGGCAATGCACCACACGGTAAGTGCGGCAAAAACGACTGCGGCGCCGATAAGCCCCATGCTGCTGCGGCCGAGGAAATACCATGCGACCAATGCGTTTATCGCCGTTCCGCCGTAGGAGCAAAGGAGCGCAAAGGTGTAGTGCTTATGCTCCGAGAGCCACTCTTTCGATACGATCTCACCGTAGTCTTTGTTCATTTTATAAATCCTCCGTCACTCGTTATGACCTGTCCCGTTATGAAACCCGCCTCCTCCGACGCCAAAAATGCCACAAGCGCCGCAATGTCCTCCGGCGTTCCAAGGCGGCCGAGAGGCGTGTCCTCGGCGAGCATTCCGAGGGTCTCGTCGCCAAGCACCTTCACCATGTCCGTGTCGATAACTCCGGGAGCGACGCAGTTGACCCTTATCCCGGACGGCGCAAGCTCCATGGCAAGGGAGCGGCTCAGACCGATGACTGCGTGCTTCGATGCGGAATACGCCACCTCGCACGACGCACCGTGCTGTCCCCAAATGGACGAGGTGTTGATTATGCAGCCGCTGTGTTCATGCAGCATATGCGGCAGCACCGCCTGAATCGTGTTAAAAGCTCCCGTGAGATTCACGCCGAGCATGCGCTCCCAGTGCTGCGGTGTCAGGTCCTGAAACAGGCACTGCCCTGCAATTCCGGCATTGTTCACAAGCAGAGTGACGTAGCCGAGACGCTTTTCGGTCTCCCGCACCATCGCCTCGACCTCCGTGCGGTTTGACACGTCGGCTCTCACGGCTATCGCCTCATGCCCCTCGCTTTGCAGAAGGTACAGCGTTTCCTGCGCTTCCGCTTCGTGTTCGATGTAGTTTATGCACACGGCATAGCCACGCCTTGCCAAGGCGATCGCTTCTGCCCTGCCGATCCCTCTGGAGGAACCCGTTATAAGTGCAACCTTTTTCATGCTCTGCCTCCCGCTCTTGCTGCGTCGTCCTCTCTGTCAAACTGACTGTTATACAGCTCCGCATACAGTCCGCCCTTTCGCAGCAGCTCCGAGTGCGTCCCGCTCTCGGCAACGTCGCCGTGATCCATAACAAGTATGAGATCTGCGTCCTTTATGGTCGAAAGCCTGTGTGCTATCACAAAGGACGTACGCCCTCTCGTAAGACGCTGCATCGCCTGCTGAACAAGGCGCTCGGTTCGGGTGTCGACAGCGGACGTCGCCTCGTCAAGTATTATCATCGGTGCGTTCTCAACCATCGCCCTTGCGATGGTGAGGAGCTGCTTCTGCCCCTCGGACAGGCTGCCGCTTTCGCTGAGCATGGTGTCATAGCCGTTTGGCAGAGTTCTTATATAGTGGTGCAGTCCGACTGCCTTGCAAACCTCGATCATGCGCTCGTCGTCAAGGTCTTTCTTGCCGTATGTGATATTTTCTCTGAAGCTGCCCTCAAAAAGCCATGCGTCCTGAAGCACCATGCCGAACAGCGAATGTACCTCGCTGCGCTTCATGGACGAGATAGGAACGCCGTCTATGCGTATCTCCCCGCTCCACAGCTCGTAAAAGTCCATGAGCAGGTTGACTATCGTTGTTTTTCCCGCACCGGTATGCCCGACTATTGCTACCGTCTGCCCCGGCTCCACCGTTGCGGAAAAGTCTCGGATCACGGGCTTGTCGGGTATGTATCCGAAGCTCACATGGTCAAACTCCACCCTGCCGAGTATCCTCTGCGGGGCATCTCCCAGCTCTGCGTCGCTGCGCATCTCGGTCTCCGAGAGGAAGCCGAACACACGCTCGCCCGCTGCCGCTGCCGACTGGAGCCGTGTTGCGGAGGAGGATATCTGCGAAAGCGGCGACGTAAACAGTCTGACATATGCGACAAACGCCACGATGGTGCCGAAATCTATGCTGCCGTCCAGCGCAAGCGAAGCACCGACGACACAGACGGCGACGTAGCCGAAGTTGCCGATAAAGCTCATAAACGGAGCCATAAGCCCGGAGAAAAACTGCGATTTCCATGCGGTTTTGTACAGGTCGTCGTTTATCCTGTCAAATTCCCTCCCGGCTTCCTCCTGAGCGCCGTATATACGTAGGGTGTCGTGACCGGAGTAGGTCTCCTCGATGTGACCGTTGATCGCACCGAGATTTTTTTGCTGACTGCGGAAATACTTCTGCGAGCGCTTTATCACAATGAGCATGAACGCAAAGCCGAAAAGCGATGAGCCTATCGCCGTCAACGCAAGCACCCAGTTTGTAATGAGCATCACCGCAATGACGCCTATAAACTGAGTAAGGCCCTGCACGAGACTTGTGACGCTTGAGTTGAGCGTCGAGGACAGCGTATCGACGTCGTTGGTTATTCTGCTCAGAACGTCGCCGACGCTGACCCTGTCAAAGTAGCCTAAGGGTATCCTGTTTATCTTCTCGGATATGTCCTTGCGCAGACTCCACGATATGCGCTGCATCACGCTTATCATAAGGTAGTTTGACAGGCAGGTGCAAAGTCCCGACGAGCAGTAGATTATCAGTATCCCGATTATCGCACTTTTAACGCCGTCAAGGTCTATGCTGCCGGCAAGTCCTGCGCCGATAGAGTTTGTTAGGTCCGCCATCTTGTCCGGCGCAATGATTGAAAGCACCGTGCTGCCGACGGAAAACAGCAGCGCCGCCATGATTGGAGTGTACCACGGCTTACAATATTTAAATATATCCCGCATCGCCGAACGGAAGTCCTTCGGCTTCTGCTTTGTGCGGTTAATTCTTCCGGTCGGGTGACTCATAGGGCAAGCTCCTCCTCCGAAAGCTGTGACAGCGCTATCTGCCTGTAAACCTCACAGTCGGACAGCAGCTCCCTGTGCTTACCGATGCCGGCGATACGCCCGTCGTCAAGCACGATTATCTTGTCGGCGCCCATTATGGTGCCGATACGCTGGGCAACGATGATGACCGTCGTATCTCCCAGCTCGTATTTAAGTCCGTTTCTCAGCGCTCTGTCTGTCTTGAAGTCGAGAGCGGAGAAGGAATCGTCAAGTATCAGAATATCCGACCTGCGGCAAAGCGCCCTTGCGATAGACAGACGCTGCTTCTGACCGCCGGAGAAGTTTACGCCGCCTCGTGCCACGGGAGACGCCGCACCGTCCGGCAGAGAGCCTACAAACTCCTCCGCCTGTGCGATTCGAAGCGCAGCTTCAAGTCTTTCCGGCTCCGCAGAGCACCCCATTGCGACGTTTGACGCAACCGTACCCGTGAACATCAGCGGCTTTTGCGACGCATACGATATCTTTTCGCTGAGCTGCTTTAGAGTGTAGTTTTTGACGTCCGTTCCGTCTACGAGTATGCGTCCCTCGGTGGGGTCGCTGAATCTCGGTATCAGGTTCAGGAGCGTCGTCTTGCCGGAGCCTGTCGAGCCGACAATTGCGACCGTCTGCCCCCGTGCTATCTTAAAGCTTATATCGCTCAAAACGTCGCCGCTGCCGCCGGGGTAGCGATATGAGACGTGTTCAAACTCTATCATCTGCCGGGACGCCGCTTCGCTGCGTATGGTGAACACGGCGTCACCACCGAAGAACACCGTACTGCCGTGCAGATCGATCACTGCGTTCTCGCTGCCGTCAGGGTCGAGAAGGCACATGCTCACCCAGTCTTTCTCCTCCGGTTCGCCATAGCCGTCCTTCACCGAAGGCTCGGTGTCCAGCACCTCGTTTATTCTTCCGGCTGCGACAAAGGCTCTCGGCGCAATGACAAACACCGCCGCCATCATAAGAAACGACATTATCATCTGCATGGCATAGGACATGAACACGATCATGTCGGCAAAAATGTCCACTCTCTGCGCCAGCGCCTCGGCGCCGTTTAAACTTACCGAGTTAATGAGTATTGCGCCGATCCAGTATATTGACATACTCAGCAGGTTCATGGACAGGCTCATAATCGGCGTTATGAAGGTCATCGCCCTGTTTGCAAAGAGCTGATTGTCCCTAAGCTCGGTGTTGCTTTTCTGGAATTTGTCGTGCTGATACTTTTCGGCATTGAACGCACGCACGACCCGAATGCCTGTCAGGTTCTCCCTTGCGGAACGGTTCAGTCCGTCCTGAAGCCACTGCACCCTGCGGAAGCGAGGAAAGGTCAGCGCAAGGATGAGCGCCATAAGCGCCATGAGTATTGCAACCGTGATCCCCGTCGCAAGCGACCACTGCCACGCCTTGCCCGCTATCTTCGTTATCGCCCAGATTGCCATGAGCGGAGCCTTTATGACCACCTGCATCGACATGACTATGAGCATCTGCACCTGCATGACGTCGTTCGTGGAGCGGGTGATAAGACTCGGCGTCGAAAAGCGACCGATCTCGTTTTTTGAAAACGACTGCACCTTGTAGTACATGGCGCTCCTCAGACGTTTCGAGAAGCCGGCTGCGATATTGGACGCAAGAAAACAGACTGCCACGGATGACGCAAGGCTCCCAAGGGAGCAAAGCAGCATCATTCCGCCGGCAGTCCAAATGTCGTTCATTGCACTGCCTTCCGTCTCGACCAGCTTAGTTATCTCGGACATATAGTCCGGCAGCTTCAGGTCAAGCCAGACCTGCGCCGCAATGAAAACCAGACTGAGAAGGAAAAACAGCCATTCTTTTCTTTTCAGGTACCTTAAAAGCTTTAGCATCCGCTGTCGCAGGTCTCCTTCCTCATCTTTTCGAGATGCTCCTCGATCATGCCCTGCGCCAGGTCCGCAGTTTCCCTTGTGGTGTGCGTTTTTGCGTATTCGGCGTCTATGACCCCGATTATGTCAAGATACACCTGAGTGTTGCGCTTAAAGGCATTTCTCATAATATCGTCGGTATTCCTGACCGCTGCGACGACGACGGGTGCGCCAGCCTTCTGTGCGATCTTAAAGGAACCCGCATGGAAGGGGTTCATGTTCTCGGTTTTGCTGCGGGTGCCTTCGGGGTATATGCAGATGGAGCCTACGTCCTGCGTTATGATCTCCGTCGCACGCTTTATGACGCCGAGCGCCTGTCTGTTGTTGTCCCTGTCGAGGGCGAGGCAGCCGCTCTTGTGCATCAGCTTTCCGCCGACGAACACACGGAAGTTGCTCTTTTTCGATATGTATATGATGCCGTGCTTATCCAGCGTCGCAACCATGACGGCAGGGTCAAAGAACGACCTGTGGTTGCAAACGATGAGAAAACGGCGGTCGGTGGGGATCTTCTCCTCCCCCGTGACGTGTATCTTCGCACCTAAGTAGAGGCAGGCGGTCTTTGCGATCTGGTCAAGATGCCAGCGGCAGAACTTCGACGGACGAGACTGCGGCTTATTAAGGTCGATAAAAAGCTGCGTACCCAGGTACATTAGCAAAACGTACAGTGCGTTGCTCGCAAGGAAATATCCGATAAGAAGCAGCGGCACTATCCATAAAAGGTTCCATCCGGTTTCCGCCAGTGCAGTAAGTGCAACGGTCAGCACCGTAGCGATCGCACTCAATGCGGCAAATATTTTTACAAGCATTCTCCCGCTCCCTTTGCTCTTCTTTAAAAATAATATTTAGTGTCATTATATAATCATGTCGCAAAAATTTCAACGTCTATTCCAACAAAAATTTTAAACATTTCCAGTTTTATATGCCAAAACGTTAAAGAATTGTCGTTAAATTTTTGGCTTTTGTTATTTTTGCACACATTGTCGTCGTAAAACGACGTTCTTTCGTGAAATATGATAAATTTGTAGAAACTGCACTAAAACACACAAGAATTAAATTGATTTTCATACTTTTATAGTATAAAATACATAATTAGCTTAAGCTGACGGGAGCCGAGCATCTGTCGGTTTTGACGGGCGTCAGGGATTCGACTCCCGTCAGCTTATGAAAGCAAAATTGCAATCTGAAGAAATAGGAGTGAACTTCTGATGGATAAGATTATCTATCTGGCCCCGGTTATGGCGGTCCTCGCTCTGCTTTTTGCTGTCTACAAGATCGTCTATGTAGGCAAGCAGGACGCAGGCAACGACCGCATGAAGGAAATTGCCGGCAGTATCAGTGATGGCGCCCGTGCCTTCCTGTTCGCCGAGTACAAGATCCTCGTCGTCTTTATTGTAGTCCTTTTCGTTGCTATCGGTCTCGGTCTCGGCAACTGGACCACTGCCGGCTGCTTCCTCTGCGGTGCGGTGTTTTCCATTCTCGCAGGCTACATCGGCATGAACATTGCCACCAAGGCTAACGTCCGTACCGCAAACGCCGCTCAGCACGGAATGAACAGGGCTCTCGCCATCGCCTTCTCCGGTGGCTCCGTCATGGGTATGTGCGTCGTCGGTCTCGGTCTTCTCGGCGCAAGCGTTCTCTACATCATCACCAAGAACACCGAAGTCCTCTTCGGCTTCTCTCTCGGTGCTTCCTCCATCGCACTGTTTGCCCGTGTCGGCGGCGGTATCTACACCAAGGCTGCTGACGTCGGCGCCGACCTCGTCGGCAAGGTCGAGGCAGGCATCCCCGAAGACGACCCCCGCAACCCCGCTGTTATCGCCGATAACGTCGGCGACAACGTAGGCGACGTTGCAGGTATGGGCGCAGACCTCTTTGAGAGCTATGTCGGTGCTATCATCTCCGCAATGACCCTCGGTCTGCTCGTTTCCGACAAGGCAGTTGTCTTCCCCATGGCAATTGCTGCCTGCGGTATTCTTGCATCCATCATCGCAACCTTCTTCGTCCGCGGCAAGGACGGCTCCAATCCCCACAAGGCACTCAAGATGGGTTCCTACGTTTCCGCTCTGCTCGTCGTTGTAGCTTCCATAGTCCTGAGCAAGACCATGCTCGGCAGCTACGATTCCGCATGGGCGATCATCGCCGGTCTTGCTGTCGGTCTCGTCATCGGCATCATCACCGAGGTCTACACCTCCGGCGATTACAAGTCCGTTAAGAAGATCGCACATCAGTCCGAGACCGGTTCTGCTACGACCATCATCTCCGGCATTGCAGTCGGCATGATGTCCACCTGGATCCCCGTCGTTCTGATTTGCGTTGCTATCTTTATTTCCTACAAGTGCGCTGACCTCTACGGTATCGCACTTGCAGCAGTCGGTATGCTCTCCACCACCGGTATCACCGTTGCGGTCGACGCTTACGGTCCTATCGCCGACAACGCCGGCGGTATCGCCGAGATGAGCGGTCTCGACCACTCCGTCCGTGAGATCACCGACAAGCTCGATGCAGTCGGCAACACCACCGCAGCAATGGGCAAGGGCTTTGCTATCGGCTCCGCCGCTCTGACCGCCCTCGCACTGTTCGTCTCCTTCGCAGAGTCAGCAGATCTCTCCGCAGCAGCTATCAGCCTTCGCGATCCCGCAGTCGTCATCGGTCTGCTCATCGGCGGTATGCTTCCCTTCGTCTTCTCCGCAATGACCATGGACTCCGTTTCCAAGGCAGCTAACAAGATGATCGAAGAGGTTCGCCGTCAGTTCCGTGAGATCCCCGGCATCATGGAAGGCAAGGGCAAGCCCGACTACAAGAAGTGCGTTTCCATCTCCACCACCGCAGCTCTCAAGGAAATGCTTATTCCCGGTCTTATGGCAGTTATCGTTCCCCTCGCAGTCGGCTTCATCCTCGGACCTGCCGCTCTCGGCGGTCTGCTTGCAGGCGCACTCGTCACCGGCGTTATGATGGCAATGTTCATGTCCAACGCAGGCGGCGCATGGGATAACGCCAAGAAGTACATCGAGGAAGGCAACCACGGCGGCAAGGGCTCCGATGCTCACAAGGCAGCAGTCGTCGGCGACACCGTAGGCGACCCGTTCAAGGATACCTCCGGTCCCTCCATCAACATCCTCATCAAGCTGATGACCGTTGTTTCCACCGTTTTTGCAGCAGCATTCGGAAGCGGTCTGCTCCACTTCTGATTCGACACTTTATCACAGGCATCGCCGTTCGGCGGTGCCTGTGTTCATTTAAGCTGACGGGAGTATCCGAACTCCGCCTCTGCCATGATTTATTGTCCTTTCTCTTCGTTGTCGGTCCTTGAAATACGACAGTATTCCTTCGTCCTCCGCCTTGATAAAGAACAAAAACTCAATGGCAGAGGTCGTAGATTTTTAAGCGAGAGATGTACGTTGCAGGCGAGGCTTTACGATTGAGGAAGGCTTGTCGCCTTGTGATTGAGCAAAACGAAGTCTGCGGCGCTCATATCCGATTAAGGATACTCCACTTATCCTTATTTTTAAAACAATCTTAACAAACTCCTTGACAAGTAGTGTATAATAATAAAGTAATATGTTTTGTACTTAAACCCCACGACTACAGGAGACTAATATGTTTGGAAAGCGATTAAAATCAGCGATTTCGGTTTTGCTCAGTCTGGTGCTTATGTTCAGCTTGGTGCTGTGCTTTACCCCGACTAATGCAAATGCCGCAACCACGCAGGCAGAGATCGACGAACTCAAAGAGCAGCGCAACCAGCTCAAGGAGCAGCAGAAGGACATTCAGAACACTGTGAATTCCCTTCGCGGTCAGCAGGACAAGCTTATTGAGCTTAAAACCGCTCTTGACGAGAAAAACGCCATTACCCTCCAGCAGATCTTAAACCTTGAGGAGCAGATCACGCTTCACGAGGAGCTTATCGAGCAGAAGTCCGTCGAACTTGAGAAGGCTCAGGACGTCGCCGACGAGCAGCTCAGCAGACTTAAGGTTCGCATCCGCAACATGGAGGAAAACGGCAGATACAATTATGTTGCAGTTCTTTTCGGCGCAGAGTCCATCAGCGAGTTCCTCAGTCTTATGGACGACATCGGCGATATTATGAAGAGCGACCGTGATCTCGAAAACTCCTACAAGGAAGCCGTAACCGACCTCAAGACCGTCAAGTCGGAGTACGAGGAGGCGCGACTTGAGCTTAAAGAGCAGAAGGCGGAGCTTACGAATCTTTCCGCTCAGCTTGAAAAGGACATCCTCGAAGCAAACGCAGCAATCCTGGAGCTTGAGGGCGACATCAGCGCCAATTCCGCTATCCTCAGTCAGCTTAACGCTCAGGATAAGGAAATGCAGGATAAGATAAATCAGAAGATCAAGGAGCTTAACGAACAGAATAAGCCCTCGAATCCGTCCAATCCTTCAAATCCTTCCAAGCCCTCCGGCAGCGGCACTCTCACCGTTTGGCCTTCCTACTGCACCTACATCACCAGTGTTCAGGGCAACCGTGTACACCCCATCACGGGTCAGTACGGCACCCACGGCGGCACCGATATCGGTGCAAGCTACGGTTCCGCAATATACGCCGCCGGCAGCGGCACCGTCGTCACCGCTTACAACAACAGTGCTTATAACGGCGGTTACGGCAACTACGCAATGATAAACCACGGCAACGGCATTCAGACGCTGTATGCTCACATGAGCGTCTGCTCCGTAACGGTCGGACAGACCGTCTCCGCCGGTCAGACCATCGGTTACGTCGGCTCGACAGGCCGAAGCACGGGTCCCCACCTCCACTTTGAGGTCAGAGTCAACGGATCCCGTGTCGATCCGCAGAGCTACTACCCCGGCATCAGCTTCAGCTACTCCCCCACCGCTTGGGGCGGCTGATAACAAATTGAACAGTCAAAAAAGACGAGGCTTGGGCCTCGTCTTTTTTCTACTTGTTACAAGTGTTTACAACATGTTAACCAAAGACTTGACAGGTGTGATATAATGTTTTACCGTGAACGGAGGTACATTATGTCAAACACTAAATTTCGATCCGTACTCTCACTGTTCCTCGCACTGATCCTTGCTTTGACGCTTTTTATAGCGTTCATCCCGGTACAGGCAAACGCCGTTACTCAGTCCGAGATCGACGATCTCAAGGAGCAGCAGAGCAGTCTCAAGGAACAGCAAAAAGATATTCAGTCTACGATAAATTCTCTGAAGGGTCAGCAGGACAAGCTTATTGAGCTTAAAACCGCACTCGATCAGAAAAACGCCATCACCTTGCAGCAGATACAGGTGCTTGAGGAGCAGATCGCACTGCATGAGGATCTCATTGCTCAGAAGGCAAAAGAGGTCGATGAAACCCAGAAGCTTGCGGACGAACAACTTGTAAAGCTCAAGAAGCGTATCCGCAGCATGGAGGAGAACGGCAGATACAGCTACATAGAGGTGCTTTTCGGCGCCAACTCCATCGGCGAATTTCTCGGTCTTATCGACGACGTCGGCGATATTATGAAGAGCGACCGTGAGCTTGAGGATTCCTACAAGAGCACCGTAACCGATCTCAAGGCGGCAAAGGCCGAATATGAGCAGGCGCAGCTCGAAATGAAGGAGCAGAAGGCGGAGCTTACTAAGCTTTCCGCTCAGCTTGAAAGCGACATTGCGGAAGCGACCGCACTCATATCCTCCCTGCAAAGCGACATCAGCTCCAACTCGGCGCTTTTAAGTCAGCTCAACGCTCAGGACGAGGCTCTGCGCAACGAGATAAGCGCGAAGTCCAAGGAGCTTGCCGAGGAAGCAAGACGTGAGCAGGAGAAAAACAACAACGGCGGCAACAGCGGCGGTCAGGTCATCGGCACCGGTTCGCTCATGTGGCCCTCCTACTGCACTACGATCTCAAGCCGCAAGTACGGCTACTACCCCCACCCCATCACCGGACAGTACAAGCTCCACGGCGGTATCGACATCTGTGCATCAAACGGTACTGCGATCCTTGCCGCAGACAGCGGCACCGTCGTTAAGTCTGTCGACGGCTGGAACGGCGGCTGGGGCAACTACGTTATGATAAACCACGGCAACGGTCTGCAAACGCTGTACGCTCACATGAGCAGCCGTGCAGTCTCGACGGGACAGCAGGTGTCCAGAGGTCAGACCATCGGCTATGTCGGATCGACCGGTATGTCAACGGGTCCGCACCTGCACTTTGAGGTTTGGCTCAACGGCTCAAGGACAGATCCTCTTAACTACTTTGCAGCCGGGACCTACACCGTAAGATAACAAACGCATAAGAAAATGCATCGTTCGTTTGAACGATGCATTTTTTGTTTTACTTTATAACGTAGAAGTAGAGCAGGACCAGAAGTCCGAGGACTATTCGGTACCAGCCGAACACCTTGAAGTCCTTCTTCTTTATGTAATTCATAAGGAATTTGATAACGAGGATGGACACGATGAATGCAACGACGCAGCCGAGGACGAGCGCTATCGTCTGTGCGGAGGTGAAGTCGAAGCCGAACTTCAGTATCTTCAGCACCGACATTCCTATCATTACAGGCACCGCAAGGAAGAAGGTGAACTCTGCGGCGGCGACACGGGAGACCCCGATAATGAGTCCGCCGATGATGGTCGAGCCGGAGCGTGAGGTTCCCGGAACGATGCTCAGCGCCTGAAAAAGACCGATGAGAAGCGCATCCTTATAGCTGATCTCCTCCAGCGTCGTAACTCTCGGTGTGCGGTTTTTGTTCCAGTTTTCGATGATGATGAACGCAACGCCGTACACGATGAGCGCCGCTGCGATTATGCGGCAGTCGTCAACGAAGATCGCATCGAGCGCAATGTAGGCAAGAAAGCCCGGAATGCAGGCGACCACGACCTTGAACCACATCGAAAACACGTCTCTTTTGATGACGGGCTTCGATTTATCCTTGCTCTGGAACGGCCACATCTTATTCCAAAACAGCACGACGACCGCAAGTATTGCGCCGAGCTGAATGACATACATGAACAGCTCTTTAAATTCGGCGCTTTCGTTGAGCTTTATAAACTCATCGACCAAGATAAGATGTCCCGTGCTTGAGATGGGCAGCCATTCGGTTATTCCCTCGACTATGGCGAGGATTATTACTTTTATCGCTTCAATAATTTCCATGATCTATAATATGCTTCTCCTTACAGCAGCATGACATCTGCTTTTTCGCAAAGCTCGACGGTGTCCTTGTCCCAGATTGAAGCCTGCACCTCACCGATGTGTGCCTTGCCGAGCAGCAGCATGGAAAGTCTGGACTGACCGATACCGCCGCCGATGGTGAGAGGCAGCTCGCCGTTTAAGAGCATCTTGTGATACGGAAGCTCCCGTCTGTCGTCGCAGCCGGAGAGTCTGAGTTGTCTGTCAAGCGCTTCGGGATCGACTCTGATGCCCATGGAGCTAAGCTCAAAGGCACAGCCCAAAAGCTCGTTCCAGAACATAATGTCGCCGTTTAAGCTCCAGTCGTCGTAGTCGGGCGCTCTGCCGTCGTGCGGCTTGCCGGACTTCAGCGCACCGCCGATGCCGATGATGAATGCGGTCTTATGCTCCTTGAGGTATGCGTTTTCACGCTCCTTCGGGGTCTTGTCGGGGTACATATCCTCAAGCTCCTGCGACGTCACAAAGCTCACACGGCGCTCAAGCTTGCCGAGGCTGCCGAGCTGCGGATAGATTGCCTGCATGGTGTCCTGCGTGTCGCAAACCGCCTTCACAATGTCCATGACCGTGAGCTTGAGGTAGTCGAGATTGCGGTTTTCCGCAAGTATGACCTTTTCCCAGTCCCATTGGTCGACGTAGATGGAGTGAAGATTGTCAAGCTCGTCCTCGTCGCGGCGTATTGCGTTCATGTCGGTGTAAAGTCCCTTGCCGGGGTAGAAGCAGTAGCGCTTCAGCGCCAAACGCTTCCACTTCGCAAGCGACTGGACGACCTGTGCGTGAGCATCGGAGCGCAGAATGTCAAAGCTGACGGGGCGCTCGTAGCCGTTGAGGTTGTCGTTAAGTCCGGAATCCGCCTCGACAAACAGCGGTGCGGACACTCGGTAGAGGTTCAACAGTGCGCCGAGCCTGTCCTCAAAAAGGCGCTTTAAGAGGCTTATCGCCTTCTGCGTGTCATACACGCTCAGTATACTTGAATATCCTTCGGGTATGAATGATTTCATAGGAGTATTTCCTTTCAAAATAAAAATGCCCATCGCAGGATGGGCTTAATAAGCACTATCCGTTCTTTAATCGTCAAGCATGACGATTATCTTACCGTAGATCTCCTCGGCAGAACGCTTAAAACCTTCTTCTATGCGCTTTGCCTGCTCCTCACCGGAGCAAAGCAGCCTCATGCGAATGATCTCACCCTTGCCGTCGTCCATTGCAAGCGTCACAAAGCAGCCGTTGTCGGTGACCTCGTGTTCCGCAGTGAGCATCGCCAGTCTGCGCAGACGCTCCGCCTCCGGTGCAAGGAGCTTTTCCGCCTTCTTACGCACGGAATACGGCAGACTGCTCTCGACAGTCTCACAGTTTGCGGCGCCGTTCTCGGTGATCTTATAGCCGCCCTCACATTCCTCGACCTGCCCTGCGTCCACAAGCTCGCTGAGGCAGTCGGAGAAATCGAAGTAGCCCACTCCCCCGTCGCACTGCACAAGCTCCGTAAGCATGCTTCTATCAACAACTCCGGGCAGTCTCCGTAATATAAAGAGTATGAGGAGCTTGATATCAAGCTTTTCATGTATGAATCCAAATCTCTCGTTCATGTCCCGCTCCTAAACTTAGTCAATATATTTTATTACATTTGCTCTGCCTTGTAAATGCTTTTGGCACAATTTTTCCCCATGAGCATACACTGTAGTGAAGTTTTTCTTCAAAAACATTTATGGAGGTATGCTTATGGCAGACAGGATCGTTCCTGGCCCGGTTGACAGCAATGACTGCATCAAAGAGGCCGTCTGCATAAACACTCGCAAGATACTGGATTCCTGTCGGGACAAAGACTGCGTTGAAGACCTGCGTGTCTACCCCACCGCAAGCTCTGCACCCTACATAGATAACGCCATCAGCGTAAGAGCACGCTGCGCAGAGCTGCTTTATTGCAGCGTAAACGTTGAGGAGATCTGCCTCAACAGAGGCTACTACACCGTCGACGTGACCTACTTCTACCGTGTCACCGGCGAGACCTTCCCCGGCAATATGACGCTGACGGGGCTTGCCATCTTCGACAAGCGTGTCATGCTGTTCGGCAGCGAAGGTCGGCTCAAGACCTTCGGTTCATCCGATTCCCCCGTGAGCGCCGGCCGTGATATGCCCTACGCCGTGGTCGATGCGGTTGATCCCATTGCGCTGCACATGAGCATCGTCGATCCAGGTACGGAGCCGACCGCCGAGGCCCGTGACATCCCGCAGTTTATCCGTGACGAGTTCGGTGAGGACATTCTGCTCGACCGTCCCGGTCGGCAGATCAGCGTCACGCTCGGTCAGTTCTCGATAATTCGACTTGAGCGCAGCACCCAGCTCCTCATCCCCGCATACGACTACTGTATGCCGGAGAAGGAGTGCATCGGCTCGACCGAAGACGATCCCTGCACCATGTTCTCACGCATACGCTTCCCGGTGGAGGAGTTCTTCCCTCCCGACAGCATCGAAAGCTGCGACGACTACAGGTCGCTGACCTAATTTTAAATCTCGGTAATACGCCCGTATTACCGAGATTTTTATGTCATTTCCTTATTACGATGTTGTCCTTGTCCTTGTATATCGCATTTTCGGGAACGGTACCCCGTACGCAGGAGGTCGGGTACACGCTTGCGTGCCGACCGAGTACGGTGCCGGGATTGAGAACACTGTTGCAGCCAACCTCAACAAAGTCGCCGAGCATTGCGCCGACCTTCTTGCGCTGCGTCTCAATGCTCTCCTCCCCGTCCTTTATGACGACGAGTGTCTTGTCGCTTTTGACGTTCGAGGTAATGGAGCCTGCGCCCATGTGCGACTTGTAGCCAAGCACGGAGTCACCCACATAGTTGTAGTGCGGGGTCTGCACGCCGTCGAACAGCAGGGAGTTTTTAAGCTCCGTTGAGTTTCCGACGACGGCGCCCTTGCCGACTATTGCGCTGCCCCGTATAAAGGCACAGTGCCGGACCTCGGCGCCGTGGTCAATGATGCAGGGCGCCGCTATGTACGCCGAGGGGAACACCTTTGCATCCTTTGCGATCCAGACGTTTTCCGAGACCTCGTCGTATTCGTCCTTGGGAAGCGTCGCTCCGAGGCGGACGATGTAGTCTTTAAGCTCCGGCAGTATCTCCCATGCGTAGGTTTTCCCGCAAAAGAGGTCCTTTGCTATGGTCTTTGAAAGGTCAAGCATTTCGTCTATTTTATACATATCACTTCACCGCTATAAGCCTTCCGCAGCGCTTCATCGCTTCGATTATCCTGTCAACGCAGGCGTTGCAGGTCTCGGCGCTTCCCGCCTCGACCATGATCCTCAGCAGCGGTTCGGTCCCGCTCTTGCGAAGCAGCACTCTGCCCTCACTGCCAAGTTCTGCACCTATCTTCTCGACCTCCGCTTTGACTTCGGGGTCGTTTAAGGTCTCGTCCTTATCATCGACGACGACGTTTTTAAGCACCTGCGGGTACATGACGACGGGTGAAGCCAGCACGGAAAGCGGCTGCTTGCTCTCGCACATAGCCTCCATGATCTTGATCGCAGTCAAAAGACCGTCGCCGGAGCTTGCAAGCCTCCCAAAGATTATATGTCCCGACTGCTCGCCGCCGAGTATGTGGCCGTTGCTGCGCATATTCTCGGCGACGTACTTATCTCCTACTGCGGTCTTTTCGTAGCCGATACCGATCTCGTCAAGTGCCTTGTAAAGTCCGAGATTGCTCATAACGGTCGTGACGATCTTTTTGTTGCCGAGTATGCCGCTGTCCTTCATGTACTTTCCGCACACATAAAGGATATGGTCGCCGGTGATTATGCCTCCCTTTTCGTCCACGGCAAGGCAGCGGTCGGCGTCGCCGTCAAAGGCAAAGCCGACGTCGAGTCCCTTTTCCAGCACGAAGCTGCGCAGCTTCTCGATGTGCGTGGAGCCGCAGTCGACGTTTATGTTGATGCCGTCCGGGTTGTTTGCGATAACATAGGTGTCCGCACCGAGTGCGTCGAACACACTCTTTGCCATCATCCACGTGCTGCCGTTTGCACAGTCAAGTCCGACCTTTTTTCCCTTGTAGGAGCGGGTCGCCAGCGAAATGAGGTAGCCTATGTAGCGGTTGCGCCCAGCGGAATAGTCAACGGTGCGTCCGATCTTTTCGCCTACGGCGTAAGGCAGCGTGTCCTTTTCGCCGGACTGCACTCTGTCAATGTACTCCTCGATGCCGCTGAGCATCTCGTCGTCCATCTTTTCGCCTCTGCCGTTTATAAGCTTGATGCCGTTGTCGTAGTATGGATTGTGCGATGCGGAGATCATTATGCCGCAGTCGAAATCGTCCGCCCTTGCGACGAAGGAGACGCTCGGAGTGGTAGTGACGTGGAGCAGGCAGGCGTCGGCGCCGGAGGCGGTAAGCCCTGCGCAAAGTGCGGACTCGAACATATAGCTTGAACGTCTCGTGTCCTTGCCGATGACTATTCTCGCCTTGTGATCTCTGCCGTAGTACCAGCCGAGGTATCTTCCTATCTCAAATGCATGCATGACGGTCAGTCCGACGTTTGCCTCGCCTCTGAATCCGTCCGTACCGAAGTATTTACCCATTTTTATATTCCCCTTTATATTTTTGCCGCCGCTTCTTCGTCGAGGCAAAGTATCATATCCCTGTGCATTTGCAGCATAGCCGCTGGCACATCGGTCATGGTTTTTCCGTAGACAAGCTTATGTACAATATCCGCCTTCTCGCTTCCGAAGGCCGCAAGAATTGCGGTTTTGGATTCGCAGATCGTTTTAAGTCCCATAGTCACGCCAAAATTCGGGACATTTTCAAAAGAGCCAAAGCGCTCTGCCCCCGCACGCCTCGTCACCTCGGTGAGCATGGCGATATGGGTACGGCTGTCATATGGCGTAAACGGCTCGTTAAAGCCGATGCAGCCGTTAAGCCCCATGCCGAGCAGGACAATGTCTATCCCACCGTGTTCTGCGATGAGTTCGTCATATTCGTCGGGTTTTGCGGGGTCCGGCGAATGTACATGCGTGATCCCGAGCTTGGAGAAGAGAGAGGATCGGAGAAGATGTAAAGAGGTTTCTTCGGAATCAGACTTCGGAACTACATAGTCGCAAAGATTAAAAAACACCGCATTTTCGCAGCAGTTTCTGCCGCAAAGCTCGGAGAATATCGGCACAAGGCTTTCGTCAGCCGTAAAAGACAGAACGCTTTCGGGTTTTAATGTAAGCCGCTCCGCCATCATATCGGCAACGGTTTTTGAAATATTCTCCTTACTGTCAACGATAATTTTCAAAAAATCACCTTCATTACTGATAATTTGCCAACTGCCGGAGAAAATAGTCCGGGAGGCGGTCAAAATAGCCATCATATTTATTCGCACCATAATACTGTATTTTGCAATACTCGTATCAATGCGCATCATGGGAAAACGCCAGCTCGGCGAAATGGAGCTGAGCGAATTCATCGTTGCGGCACTCATAGCAGACCTTGCCGCCACGCCGCTTCAGGACATCGGCATACCGCTTTTAAACGGTCTTATCCCGATCGTCACCCTGTTTTGCCTTGAAGTCATAATCGCCGGCTTTTCGCTGAAGAACATACGCTTTCGCAGTTTTGCATTCGGCAAGCCGGAAATTCTCATAAAAAACGGAAAGATCGACATCGAAAGTATGCACAAAAACCGCTTCACCCCCGACGAGCTGATGCAGGAGCTGCGGTCGCAGGGCATTGAAAGCTTCGATGCCGTTTCCTATGCGATACTTGAGACCAACGGCAAGCTGAGCATTATACTCCGCAGCGAGGAGCAGCCCGTAACGCCGAAGCAGCTGAACTTGAACGTCTGTCAGTCCGGCTACCCGCACATTATAATAAACGAAGGTCGGGTGCTGGATAAGAACCTGCAACTGCTCGGACGCAGCGGGAATTGGCTAAGTAACGAGCTGAAACGCCGCAGCATAAAAGACCCAAAGGACGTTTATCTGCTGACGCTCTCGGATCAGGGCGAGGTTTTCTGCCAGCTCGGAAAGGACGCAAAATGAAAAAGGAGCTTATTGCGGCACTGCTGCTCATACTTCTGTTTTCGGGAACACTTGTGAACATCGGCGTAAACGACAAAATGATGCAAAGGCTTAACGCCGAAGTAAAGGACGCATACGACAGCGCCGCTTCCGGCGACTGGGACAAGGCGCAGCAGCGCCTTGATACTGCGATCTCACACTGGCTGTCCATGGACGGCTACACTCACATTTTCATCCGCCACTCGGAGATAGACGCAACGACGGAAGCTTTCTACTCCATGATGTCCGACCTATGCGCCGAGGACTCCGGTTCGCTCGAAGGCTCCTACGGTATGCTTCACGCACAGCTCCTCTCCCTTATCGGGATGGAGCATGTCAGCATCGGCAGTATTTTCTGATTAGTTCTTGTCGCTGAGGAGCTTTGACAGCTCGTCCATAAAGGTATTGATGTCCTTAAAGCTCCTGTAAACCGAGGCAAAGCGGACGTATGCGACCTCGTCAATGTCTTTAAGGCGCTTCATTACCATCTCACCGATGTCAACGGTGCTGACTTCACGCTCAAGCGAGCTTTGAAGCTCCTGCTCAATCTCGTCTGCGATCTTCTCAAACTGAGTGTACGCAACGGGACGCTTATCACAGGCACGGGCAACGCCGTTTATTATCTTCGCTCTGTCGAAGGTCTGCCTCGAACCGTCCCTCTTGACGACGACAAGCGGCATATGCTCGATGATCTCATAGGTGGTAAAGCGCTTCTGACAGGCAAGGCACTCTCTGCGGCGGCGTATGGTTGCGCCCTCCTCCGCCGGACGTGAATCTATGACCTTGCTCTCCTGATAGCCGCAAAAGGGGCATTTCATATCGGTTTCCTCCATATATGTATATCGTTTTCATTTATTGGTGTATTATAACACACTTGCCGTCACAATTCCACTCCATTTTGTGTCCGAACTGCTTTATAAAACTCGTCTCTTGTCATAATGACGTTTAAAACCTGCAAAAGCCCGTCGGTGCTGAGCTTTTCCGGCAGCGAAAGCCTGCGCTTCAGCTCCGCTCTCTTTTCCGCACTGCCGGGTTTTCCCGTAAGTCCCGCTGCGTACATATCCGCTTTGCTGATCTCCGGGGTCTTTCGCCCTTCGCAGTCGTCCATCGTGGCGCCGCAGCTTCTGAGCGCCTCAACGATCACTTCCGGGCGCATTCCCTCAACACCGAGCTTGCCCTCGCACGAGGCTTTGCTTTTGCGTTTTTCCTTACCGAACACGTCGGGAATGTACGCATTTTTGATATATTCAGGCTTAATAAAGCCTTTTATGCTGTTTCTGATGAGAAACCCCGCTCCGTCGGAGTCTGTGAGTATGATTATTCCGCGCTCCTGCGCAAGACGGCGCAGGAGGCTGCGCTTCTCGGAATCGTTGAATATTCCGAAGCCCCCGGTCTCGATGACCGTGGCGTCCACGGCTTGCAGCACCGTGTTTTTATCATAGCGTCCCTCGACGATGATGACCTCAGACACTCTGTACATTTGAGCCTCCCACGGCGATACGCAGCACGCACTCCTTTAAAAGCGACGCCGGATCGTCACCGCTGCTTTTGAGCCTGTAGTCGGTCTCGGCGCAAAGCTCCACCGCATCAGCAAGGCTTTTCGCCGTGAAAGCATGCGCCGTACGCATGAGCTTTGTCGCCTGAAAATCATATTTCAGTCCGCAGGTCTTCATCACATAGTCCTTGCCGAGACCTTCGTCAATGGCAAGGCGGGCCGCATACAGTCTCCGCATCTGGATGCCGATTATCGCAAGTATCTGAATGGGCTCGTTATTTTTATCCGCAAGCAGCTCACCCAAAAGTCCGAGAGCCGCATTGTACTCCCCTGCGGAGAGGCGGTCGGTCATGTCGAAAACCAGCGCCTCCGGGATGTGGTGCGCAACGGCGTCCACGTCGGCGACGGTGACCTTGCTCCCCTGCGCATACGCCGAGATCTTGGCGATTTCGGGGATGAGCCTGTTCATCAGCTCACCGCTGACACTTATGAGCCGCTGCGCTGCGGGAAGCTCTATCTCCTTCCCGTCCGCCGCAAAGCGACGGACTATCCAGCGCATGAGCTGCGACCCGTCCTGCGCCGAGAACCTAAGCTCCTTGCACAGCGGCAGAAACGCCTTGTACAGCTTTAAGCGTTTGTCCGGCTCAAACTCCGACGACTCTGTAAACACCACCGTGCAATAGTCGGGAATGTCCTTGAGTATCTTTATAAGCTCCGTCGTGCTTGCCTCCGGCAGTCTGTTGAGGTCAAGTCCGTTGACCTCAACAAAGCTGCGCTCGGACAGAAACGGCATGGAATCCACCGCCTCGGACAGTGCGGGAACACTGAAGTTTTCTCCGAGTCTGTGGTAGCTGAAATCGTCCTCAGCGTCCGAAATGCACGCCTTTTTAAGCTCGTCACGGAAGCAGGAGGTCAGATAATCCTCCTCGCCCCACAAAAAGTAGAGCCGCATGGGACCTTTTTCTTTTAGCTCCCTCACCGCCGCAGCGTAGCTTATTTTCTGTTCGTCCTTCTTTTTTGCCATTGTTTTCTCCTAAGAAGCCTTAATAACGACTCTGCCGTCTAAGTCCGTCCTATGTATCTCAACGCCACGAAGCTCAAGCAAGGTCAGCACACGGTAAGACGGATGCCCGTAGCTGTTATAGCCGATCGAAATTATCGCATCGGCAGGGTTTGCCTCGTAAAGCAGCTCCGGTGAACACGAATAGTCGGAGCCGTGATGCCCGACGACCAAAAGGTCGGTACCCGAAAGGTTGTTGTCCCGCACGAGCATTTTCTCGACCGTCTGCCCTGCGTCACCCGTAATGAGCGTGTCATAGCCGTCGAGCGAGACCGTGAGGAGCAGACCTCTGTTATTGGTGCCGCTTCCTCTGTACGGTTTATAAAAATACAGCTCTATTGCGCCTTCGCATATCGTCTCCGCACGCCCGGAGCAGTAGATCTCCGTTCCGTATTGCCTTGCAAGCGCTCTGACGCTTCGGTACGCCTTGGCGCTGTCGCCGTACTTTGCCGCTTCCGGCAAAATGATCCTGTCAACGTCCATAAGACACAGCAGCTTGTGCAGGCCGTTAACGTGGTCGCTGTCAAGATGCGTCAGCACGAGGCAATCTATGTGCGTCCGCCCTCTTGCGGAGAGGTATTGCGCAAGCTCCGCTCCGGCATTCGTGAGCGTACCCGAACTGCCGCAGTCCACCGCAACGGTCGAGCTGCCCCGTGTAAAAACGATGCACTGACCGCTTCCGACGTCGAGTGCGGCGACGGTACCCTCGTCACGGCTGCCGACATACGCCGTGCCTGCGATCAGCAGTACAAGTGACGCAAAGCAAAGCGGCAAAAGTATCCGAAGCTTCGGGCGCTTTCTCAGTACAAAGCACAGAGCAAAGGCAAGATACAGTGTGCAAAGCCACACCAAAACCGCCTTGTTTTCAACATACAGCGCAGAGTACGGGAGCCGAAGCACGAGCTTTGCGGTGCCTGTGATATAGCGCACTCCGTAAGACGCAAGCAAGGCCGCAAGCCTTGCGACAGGCAAAGATATAAGCGCAACGGCACAAATCACGATGCCGGATATGAAAACGAAGGACACCACCCACAGGGTCAGAACGTTCGTAAGAACCGAGTACAGCGAAACATACCCGAAATGCACGGCAACAAGCGGCACGGTAAAGACCGAGACCGCAAGCGAGCTTGAGACCGTTCCGGCTGCGTAATCCCCAATGCGTCCGAGCTTAGCGAGCTTGTCTTTGAGGGTATTATACAGTGGCTGAGCAAAGGAAACAATACCCGCCATAGCGCCAAACGAAAGCTGCAAGCCCACGCTCCCGCAGGCAAAGGGGTTAATGAGAAGGATAAGCGCCAAGGCAAAGCCGAGCGAGGTGAGCGCATCGTTTTCACGCCCGAAAATGGGCGCCAAAAGCAGCAGAGTCTGCATTATTCCCGCTCTGACTGCGGACGGCGGCGCTCCGGCGACCAGCACGAACAGCCACACAAGCGTGATGCAGAAGCATGCCAAGGCTCTGCGGTTCCCGAAAACGAGCTGCAAAAATCCCACAAGGAAGGCAACGTGCATACCCGAAACCGCAATGATATGTGCAATGCCGGACACCGACATCGCCGTATTCAGCTCAACGTCGTCATGCAGCTCGCTTTTGTCGCCGACGATCATCGAGAGCATAAACGGCGCCGTATCGTCCGGGTAGATGCTCAATATTATCTCGCTGAGCCTGAGCGCAATGCTCTCCGGCAGGTATTGAATTTCACCGTCGGAGCGCTCAATAATGCGAACGTCTCCCGCCAAGGTCGCATTTGCGGTCAGCCCCTTTGACAGATTATAGTCGTAATACTCACCGTATTTCATGCGGGCAGACTTAAATCTAAGCTCCGCCTCCACAATGTCGCCGGGACAAAGCTCCGGCACATCGAAATCATAAGACGCAACGTAGGTCGAGCTTTCGGGCAGGTCCTTTTCACGCAGCGACAGGTGCAGGATCACCGAGTTGTCGGTATACTGCGGGTAGTCCTCGACTTCTGCACGGACTGTCAGCGTCTCGTCCTCAAGCGCTTCTGTCGGATAAAGCAGACGCTCGGCAGTGAGCTTATAGTAACACAGCCCGAACGCCGCCGGCACAAGCAGCAGTAATATTCTTTTTCTTGTATTTCCTTTAAACAGAAACCCGATCAGCGACGCCGCAAGGCACACGAGCGCCGCCATGTACAGGCTTTCTCCGTCGATAAGATAATGTGCGGAAAATACACCCGCCGAGAATCCTGCCGTGAGGCAGGCAAGCCTGCGTATCCCCTTCAATCATATCACCCACGCAAAAAAAGCAGAAAGCTTGGGACTTTCTGCTTTTTTCTTTTATTTTATGCCATTCCCTCGTTGAGCTTTTTGCCGCCCAACAGGTGGAAATGCAGGTGCTTTACGGTCTGTCCTCCGTCCTCGCCGCAGTTGTTCACGACTCTGTATCCGTTTTCGAGACCTTCGCTTTTTGCGATCTTTGCAATCGCTTCAAAGCACTTGCCGACAAGTTCGGAGTTTGATGCATCTATCTCGTCGGCGCAGCAGATGTGCTTTCTCGGCAGC